>OGEZ01000109.1_pt1 | contig 90705 bp, 79 predicted proteins | sample 1570831 | NCBI WGS metagenome assembly OGEZ01 (sample SAMEA2582059, study PRJEB24529) | metagenome | biome: Human gut stool | place: China | collected 2011 | reverse complement strand
ACGCAAATAAACGAAGTTCTTGCTACATTTCCAAACATTGAAAAGAAATATTCGTTTGACATGACGGGGGATATTCACCACAGATGACACGGATGATTACGGATTGGATGTCGGGTAAAATGTAGTTATATGTGTGTATGCCCTAAAAAGAAATTTTATACTCTTAATATTAAAAATGGTCTGAATACTTTCCATGACCTTCTTTTTTTGGCTATTTTTGTAGGATAAAACAGATGGGATAGTTATAAACGAAAAAACCCGTTCTTGATGAACGGGTATATCCTTAACTTGGTTACGTGTTTTGATAACAGAGGCTTTACCAAGCATTACGATGCAAAGGTACGGTTTTTATTTGAACAAGCAAAATGAAATATAAAAAAGTAGTCAGATTATATTCTAATTCGAGAGTTTCCAAATATTATAAGGCGACCAACCGCAACAAAAGCAAGGCGGTCATGCTCTATTTTGCCAACATGAAGATAGCACAGGCATTTCATCCCTTGCTGTCTTCCTTTGAGGTCATATTGCGTAACCAGTTGCATTATGCTCTGGCACGCCATTTCTCCGACGGAAACTGGATTATCAACCAGAAGGCCGGATTCATGGTTGCTTCTTCCCTGACATATACGAACAAACGGACAAAGAAAAAAGTTATCAATGACTATATCTTAAAAGAAGTTCTGAAAGCAGAAAAGAAAATAGCCGACCGGGGTGTCAAGGTTACGACTGGCAGGGTAATAGCTGAACAGACCTTGGGATTCTGGAACAGTTTTTATGAAACGCACCACTATGCGCTTTTGGCTGGTGTACCATGCCGGATTTTCAAGAAGCTGCCTTCCGGGTACGGACGAAAGGAGGTTAACGATATTATAGTGCAGGTTCGTGAACTGCGCAACCGCATCAACCATAACGAGCCGATATGCTTCGTAAATAGAAAATGTGACTTCTCCTATGTGAAGAATATGTATGTGATAATCAGCGACTTTCTCACATGGATAGACCCTGAGATTATGCCCTCGCTAAGAGAGGTGGATAAAGTATGTAAGATAATAGAAAAAGAAGAAAATAAACAAAAACAATGACTATGTAAAAACTAATTTTTCGAGGTATCACCTTAGAGTTACTTTTGTACAAAATGTTGGTGATACCCCGTATGGGGCGTTTATGAATGTGTATGTGAAGGTGTGCGCATGTATACATAATGCCCCTGTGTCCTCCGTGGTGCATGAGAATGAAGTTGATTAATGTTGATTATTGTTGATTATTGTTGATTATTCCACACCCACCCACTTGACAAAGGGCTTTTGATGTTGTATCTTTGGGGACAAAAACCTAAATCGCTATGAATCTGATTACAAACCTGAAAAACTGGTTCCTTCCTTGGAACAATGCACACAAGAGTCCCACAACCGGTACGCCGGCAGCCAGCCCCGCCGCTCCGTACGAACAACTGCTGACCGACCTGCAACACGTCTGCCACCGCCTGCCCGAGGGTGAAATCTTCGTAGTGATGGGCGGCGGCGAGTTCAGTGTCCGCATGACCTGGACGCCCGACGACCGTGCCAAAGGTGAACAGAAACGCATGTTCAGCCTGAACGGCGGGAACGAAATCATTGAATGGGTGGATGCGCAACCCGAAGAAACTGCCGAAGCGCGTATTCTGACAATGGAGCAACCGCCTGTCATTGAAAAGGATACAGTGAAAGATGCGCTAAAAAATACACCCAAAGAAGATGTTGCACCTACCGAAGAATCTCCTGCCCAACCCGAAAAGCCCTCGCGTCAGCAACAGATGATGCAACGCCTGACGCGCTACCTGAAGCTACACTACGCTTTCCGCTACAACCTGCTGACGGAACGCACGGAATGCGCCCGCATAAATACCGACCTCACAAGCGATCCGCACCACCTTATTTATACCCCCGTGGACAGCCGCACGCTGAACGGCATCGCCCTTGACGCCATCGACAACGGCGTGGACTGCTGGGATCGCGATATAAAGCGCTACGTGGAGTCTGACCACGTGCAGGCTTATCACCCGTTCGACCTCTACTTCAAACAACTCCCCACATGGGATGGCACCGACCGTGTGACCGACCTGGCCAAACGGGTGTCCGACACCGAACTCTGGACACGTGCTTTCCACCGCTGGATGCTGGCCGTCACCGCCCAGTGGACAGGTCGTGGCGGAGAGGGACGCCGCGCCAACAGTGTGGCACCGCTACTGGTCAGCACCGCACAAGGTTTGGGAAAATCTACCTTCTGCCGCCTGCTGCTCCCGCCCCAACTGCGTGACTACTTTACCGAAAGCTTCGACCTGACCAACGCTACGGCGGCGGAGAACAAACTGGCCTCGTATGGACTTATCAACCTGGACGAGTTCGACCGCCTGCCCGCCAGCCGGATGCCCCAGCTGAAGAACCTGATGCAGATGGAAGCCCTGCGCGTGCGCCGGGCTTATCGCCGCACGGCAGAACCGCTACCCCGTATCGCTTCGTTCATCGGCACCAGCAACCACCGAGACTTGTTGACTGACCTTTCGGGCAGCCGCCGCTTCATCTGCGTGGAAGTGGAGCGCCCCATCGATTGCAACACGCCGGTGGATTATGAACAACTTTATGCCCAGCTGCTGCACGAGTTGGAGAATGGCGAACGTTGCTGGTTCAGCAAGGAAGAGGAAACCGAAATCCAACAGGCTAACCGCCCGTTCTATCGCGTTACGCCCGCCGAAGAGTTGGTCAGCTCCTGCTTCCGCTTCGCCGAGCCGGGTGAACAGGGCGCCCGCCTGATGTCTGCTGCCGAAATCTATGCCACAGTGAAGAAGAAGAATCCTGCTGCTCTGAAGGACTGTTCGTGTACGTCGTTCGCCCGCCTGCTGGCGCAGTTGGGGCGCAGGGTACATACGAAGTATGGGAATGGGTATTGGGTGGAGCCTCACCCCCGGCCCCTCTCCCAAGGAGAGGGGGGAGGAGAGCGGGAGTAAATCTGGCTGGGTACCTTCCATTCTCTTTCATTCATGTACGTTGGGCTATGAAAGAAAGAGATTTGTAAGATGTTGATTACAGGTTGATTTGTTTTGTGGGTGGTAAAAACGCAAAAAAATTGCGTCTCTACACGAACGAGACAGATTCAAAACAGGTTATCTGATCCAAGTCCGTGTAGAGACGCATTCGAAACATGTTCTCACTCCTGAGCAGGTGTGCGCTTACTTCTTCATGCGCAACACACGGATGCCTGTCCATTTATCATTGTTCTTCAGCATCTGCGACAGTGCGATACGCGATACGGTCACCTTTTTCGCAGTAGAAGAGGCATGGAGCAGACTCAATTTGCCATCCACATAGAATGCAATACCCATGTGGGCAATGTCCAGTCCCGGAATATTGGTGGTGATGGCTATGATATCACCGTTCTTAATCCACGGCAGACCGTTGACAGGAAGCTTGTCTTCAGGAATATAATGAATCTCTTTTTTTGACAGTTCCTTTTCTATTTTTTTGATCTTTCTCATATCCTCAGGCGAATCGGCCAATTTCCAGTACTGTTCCGGATGGGTACTCATATAGTTGACCGTCACTTTCTGCGTATAAGGACTCTTCTTTTCGGTGATATCCTCAAGAAAGCCATTTCGAACACCATTCTCTGCCCAATCGGTGATATAATGCAAACGTGATGCATATCCGTCAATACGTCCGTTCCGATAACGGATTCGCTGGACATTGTTTGCAAAATCTCCTTCGGCCACCTGTCCGTCTTCGGTCGGCGAAAGCGACATGGCCAGCGTGTATTCAACAAAAGTGGTGCAATCCATCTCGTCGCAATTGACAACCAGATCTTCTTTCACTTCCCCGTCCAGCGTATGAGCCACATAAGGGATATCCAGAAAGCCAAGGCCATTGCTCAACATCACCTCACCCGGATCTTCCTGAGCATAAGTCGAAATAAAAGGTATAGCCATACACAGTATGCTACACAAAATCTTTGTAATTATTTTCATCGCTTTATTAAAAAAAAGATTGTTACATTTCTATTCTGCAAACTTCAAGCCTTCGCGCAGCCACTTTTCCAATTCTCCGGTCCACTGACGCTTATAAGAAAAGTCGTCGCGAAATCCCCAGCCGTGTCCTCCTACAGGATAGGCATGGAGAGTGGCAGATACTTTCTGTTTGACTAAAGCCAGATAATAGTTGATGCTGTTGACAGGAGGGACACTCGTATCATCTGTCGAAAGCATAATGAAAGCTTGCGGAGTACGGGAAGTGACCCTGTTTTCAAGAGAATAATCCCGTACCAGTTCGTCAGACGGATTCTCGCCTAACAAATTGTTCCGGGAGCCCTGATGGGTATCTGCTCCCATCGTGATAACCGGATAAAACAGAATCTGGAAATCGGGATGGGTTTCATCACTGCCGTAAAGCGTAGCCAAAGATGCAGCCAGGTGTCCGCCGGCTGATGCCCCCATGATGCCTACACGCGCAGGATTGACATTCCACTCGGCTGCATGCTGACGTACAAGGCGAATAGCCTGTTCGGCATCGGAAAGAGGCACTTCACGATGACCGTTCGGCATTCTGTACTTCAAAACAATATAAGTAATACCTTGCGCATTGAGCCAAGGTGCCATATCATAGCCCTCGTGCGCCATCGCAAGGCGGGCATAGCCGCCTCCCGGACACATGATAATGGCCATACCGTTAGGGCAGGAGGGACGATAAACCGTAATAGAGGGTGTCACGACATTGGCTACCAGTCCGCCATTCAGATCTTCTTGCGTTCCGGTCAGTCCATTCGTATTAGGAGCCCCATCGGGCCATAACGGAAGCTCGATGGGATTTTGTGCATATAACATAGTTGTAATGAATGAAAAAAGTAAAACTAGAATTTTTTTCATGATATTCTGTTTCTAAAGGTTATTTCGTCTTCATGGAAGCCTTGATAAAGTAGAAAATAAGCACAGCGTAGGCAACAAGCGACAATACCTCCGACCAGGAGTTGGAAAGCCAAGCCTCGTTGACGAGATTGATGTTGCCGAAACGCATGGCTGCACTGACAACTCCCATCAAAGCACCGCCGGCAATAAATCCGGAAGCCAGCAATGTTCCCTTTTCGCCACGTCTTGCATTAACAGCTGCGTCCTTGCTGCGGCTGGTAACATACCAGTTGATGGCACCTCCCACAATCAGAGGAATATTCAGTTGCAAAGGAATAAACATACCCAATGCAAAAGCCAATGCAGGCACCTTACAGAACGTCAGCACGATAGCCAGTAAAGCACCAATACCGTAAAGAAGCCAGGGAGCACCCACACCACTCATCAGCGGTTCGATAACAGCTGCCATGGCATTGGCCTGAGGAGCAACCAGGTCACCGCTTGTAAATCCATAGGTCTTGTTCAGGATAATCATTACACCTCCTACCGTTGCTGCCGAAACAATGGTTCCCAGGAATTTCCATGTTTCCTGCTTGACCGGAGTAGTACCCAACCAATAACCGATTTTAAGGTCTGTAATAAAGCCACCAGCCATGGACAGAGCCGTACAGACAACACCTCCCATCACCAGTGCGGCTACCATACCCTCAGGACCTTTCAGTCCGACAGCTACCATAACCACGGAAGCCAGAATCAATGTCATCAAGGTCATGCCCGATACAGGATTGGTTCCTACAATGGCAATGGCGTTGGCAGCGACAGTCGTAAAGAGGAACGAGATACCGGCCACAAGTAAAATGGCCACCACCGTATGCATCAGATTGCCCTGCATCACATCGAAATAGAAAAACAGGAAAACCAGAATCAGCGTAAGGATAGAACCTACTACAATGATTTTCATGGAAAGGTCGCGCTGAGTACGTTTCACGTTACTTTCTGCATTCGACTTTCCGCCCATCTCTTTGGCTGCCAATCCTACAGCACTCTTAATGATACCCCAGGATTTGATGATACCGATGATTCCGGCCATGGCAATACCACCGATACCGATGCTCTTGGCATAATAATCGAATATCTGTTCGGGAGTCATGCTGCCGACAGTTGCCGTAATATCCGGATTCCACTGATTGAGCACTTCATTTCCCCAAATGAGTGACATACCGGGAATGATGATCCACCACACGGCCAGTGAACCGGCACAGATAATGGCTGCATACTTCAATCCTACGATATATCCCAAACCGAGCACGGCAGCACTTGTGTTCACCTTGAAAACCAGCTTTGCCTTTTCGGCCAGCATTTCGCCCCACATACAAACACGGGTAGTGAAGTTTTCGTTCCACCAACCGAAAGTAGCTACAATGAAATCGTAAAGACCACCCACAAGACCTGCCATCAGAAGAGGTTTGGCCTGATTGCCACCTTTTTCGCCCGATACAAGCACCTGAGTTGTAGCTGTGGCTTCGGGGAAAGGATATTTACCGTGCATGTCGCTGACAAAATACTTACGGAACGGTATCAGGAACAGAATGCCCAACACACCTCCGAGCAGCGAACTGATGAACACTTGCATAAATGTCACCGTAATTTCCTCGGGATAGGTCTCCTGCAATATGTATAATGCCGGCAATGTAAAAATGGCTCCGGCTACAATAACACCCGAACTGGCACCGATGGACTGTATGATCACATTCTCGCCTAAAGCGTTTTTCCGTTTTCCGGCACTGGATATTCCGACAGCAATGATGGCAATAGGAATAGCAGCCTCGAACACCTGGCCGACCTTCAGTCCCAAATAGGCTGCCGCAGCCGAAAAAAGGACAGCCATAGCAATACCCCACAATACCGACCAAAGATTCACCTCCGGATATTTCCTGTCGGGACTCATCAACGGGTTGTATACCTCGCCCGGCTTTAATTCTCGAAAAGCATTTTCCGGCAAACCGGTCTGTTTTTCTAGTTCTTGTTCCATAAGTTAGCAGTTATTTTATGTTTATAATCTTAATTTCCAAATACATACGTTGGATTGATACAAAAAAACAGGCACGGATTACATAACGAATCACGAACAAAATTCAGTTGTTCTGTGATAGATTGTGTAATCCGTGCCTAAAAGTACACTAAAAATCTGATACCGCCACTATTTTGGTATCAAAAAGTTACTTATTTCTTTTCTTTGGCAGTCATATCCCCTTCTACGTACAACCGCATCATTTCGGTTTTGGCATTGGTTCGCAGCGTAATGGACTTTTTAAAATGTCCCGGATATTTGCCGGCTCCGTTATAAGTTATCTTTATCGTACCCGTTTTGCCAGGAAGTACCGGTTCCTGTGTGTATTCGGGTACCGTACATCCGCAAGAAGCAATAGCCTGATGTATGACCAGAGGAGCATCGCCTACATTGGTAAATGTGAAAACACAGCTGACCACCGGACTATTCTCGGAAAATGTTCCAAAATCGTAAGATGTTTTATCAAACTTAATGTCAGCCTTACCTTGCGCAAAAGCATAGCTTATGCCCACAAGGAGCATTGCCATATACAATACCAGCTTTTTCATTTTTATTTCGTTTTTTAGATTCAACCGCGGCAAAGTTAGCCTTTTTTTATGGAAATGGAAGTTTCCGTATGCGAAATAGTATTAAATAGTAGATTTACTATCACCTTTTCCCTACATATAATAAAAAAGCGCGTTTGCATATCTCGCTAAAAATTCCGAATATTGCGACCAAAATCAGAAACCCGTTATTTTGGACATGCCACACGTGAATACGGAAACCATACATATCAGTAATCTGGCTATCGGATATCCCGGAAAGAAAAATGTAAAAATCGTAGCAGAAGGTATTCAAGCCGGAATCAACAGCGGCGAACTGACTTGCCTGTTAGGATCCAACGGAGTGGGGAAGTCTACACTGCTCCGAACATTATCCGCCTTCCAACCCAAGTTGAGCGGACAGATACGCATTCTGGGGAAAGATATAGAAGAATATACAGACAAGCAGATGGCCAAAGTGATCAGTGTGGTTCTGACCGAACGGTGCGACGTCCAGAATATTACTGTCACCGAACTGGTCGGATTAGGCCGCAGTCCTTATACTGGCTTTTGGGGAATATTGTCCAAAGAAGACAAGGCCATCGTAGAACAGGCTATCGGGCAGGTAGGCATAAGACACCTGGCCCACCGAATGGTACATACCTTAAGCGACGGCGAACGGCAGAAAGTCATGATAGCCAAAGCACTGGCGCAGGAAACCCCCATTATTTATCTGGATGAGCCGACTGCCTTTCTGGATTTTCCCAGTAAAGTAGAAATGATGCAGTTGCTGCACACGCTTAGCCGCCAGACCAACAAAACCATTTTCCTGTCCACGCACGACCTGGAACTGGCACTGCAGATAGCAGACAAGATCTGGCTGATGGACAAGAACAAAGGGGTTGTCATCGGAACTCCGGAAGATCTCTCTCTGGATGGCAGTCTGAACCAATTTTTCGTTCGCAAAGGCATTGTTTTCGAACCGGCGACCGGACTGTTCAGGGTAGACTACGAATGTCCCTTGAAAATAGGACTGAAAGGGCACGGACAACGATATGCCATGGTGCAGAAAGCACTGCAACGCAATGGCATTGAAGGCGATAGCCACTTCACCGATATCTATATTGATACCGATGAAAACAACAGCAACCAATTTGGCATACACGTTCACGGAAAGGAAGTGATCTGTACCGACAACATAGAAGGTTTGCTGAAGATAATAAAGCAACTGAAATAGTATTTTGAATATCATGCACCATTCAAAAGACAATTATACGTACCTGACAACGGCCTCCGTTCCCCGTTTAGTTATCTCATTGGCCATACCGACAATTATCAGTATGCTTGTCACTTCTTTCTATAATATGGCAGATACCTACTTTGTGGGGAAAATCAATACGCAGTCAACGGCAGCAGTAGGCATTGTATTTTCGGTCATGTCCATCATACAGGCCATAGGATTTTTCTTCGGTCATGGCTCCGGCAACTACATCTCGCGCAAGTTGGGAGCCAAAGAGTTGGACAATGCGCATAAGATGGCTGCTACAGGTTTTTTCCTGGCCTTGTTCATGGGAGCGATGCTGACCGTTGTAGGCCTGTTGCTGCTTACTCCTCTTTCCCTGGCATTGGGATCGACCCCGACCATCTTGCCGTACACCGAACGCTACCTGGGGATTGTTCTGTTAGGAGCTCCCTTCATGACCTCGTCGTTAGTACTCAACAACCAGATACGCTTTCAAGGAAATGCCTCGTATGCCATGGTAGGCATTGTTACCGGAGCCGTCATCAATGTCATATTGGATCCGATTCTGATCTTCGGACTCGACATGGGCATATCCGGAGCAGCATGGGCCACCGTTATCAGCCAGATGTGCAGCTTCACCCTGCTGCTTTTCATGAGCCGCCGGGGTGAGAATATACGTATCAGTTTCAGCAACTTCACCCCTTCGCGCTCCTTTATTAAGGAAATCATCGGTGGGGGAAGTCCGTCGCTGGCCCGTCAGGGACTTGCCTGCGTAGCTACCATCCTGCTGAATATTGCGGCAGGTGCCTATGGAGATGCCGCCATTGCCGGAATGTCCATTGTGACCAGAATAGCTATGTTCATCAATGCGTTCCTGATAGGTTTCGGACAGGGATTCCAGCCGGTTTGCGGCTTCAACTACGGAGCCGGTCTGTACGCCCGGGTACGTCAGGGGTTCTGGTTCAGCGTCAAAGTAGGATTTGTATTTCTGCTGGTTTGCGCCGTATCGGGCATAGGCTACGCCGAAGAAATCGTTGAACTGTTCCGCAAAGGCGACCCGGCAGTGATTGCTGTGGGTGCCGCGGCATTGCGGTGGCAATTCATCACCTTCCCGTTAGGCTCGTGGATCATCGTCAGCAATATGATGCTGCAAACCATCCGCAAACCGGTACGCGCCACTTTGCTTTCATCGGCCCGTCAGGGACTCTTCTTTATTCCTCTCATCTTCATATTGCCTCATTTTCTGGGTTTGCAGGGAGTTGAAATGTGCCAAGCCTGCTCGGACGTGCTGTCTTTTCTGCTTGCCATTCCACTGACATGCGGCGTACTTTCCGAGATGAAACGGAAAGAGAAGCTTGGTAATGTGCCGACGACGTAAAGAAGAATAATCATCCGCAAAATTCCGTGCCTAAAGGAAAACCGTTCCTTCATTTGACCCACTTTTTTCCTCTTGTAAGAATGCCTCAGCCTTAGCCAGCGTTTCAGGTTTCCCAATGTCGAACCAGTGGAAACCTTGAAGCGGACAGCCTTGTATCCTGACCTTATCGCAAACAGACAGATAGAAAGGAACAATGGAAAACTTACCGCTCCATTGAGGTCCTTCCATATATCGGAAAAGAGTGGGGGAAATCACATGAATACCTCCAAAAGCATACTCCAGAAAGCGATCCGGATCGGGGACAAACCCCTGCGGCTTTACTTCGCCCGTAGCTTTGTTGATCCAACCGTGCAACCGGTTTTCGGCATCGAACAGCAAATAACGCGAAGTTTGCCGCTGGCTGACCAGTAAGGTGGCATCGGCTCCGCTACTGCAATGGGCACGATAGAAGCCGGCCAGATCGATATCGGACAGAATATCAGCGTTATGAACCAGAAACGGTTCGCCACCCTCTAAAAACGGACGGGCCTTCCGAATGCCTCCACCGGTGTCGAGCAATTCATCCCGCTCGTCGCTGATGTGTATGTTCACTCCAAAATGATGATGAGCCTCCAGAAAATCAATAATCTGCTGACCCAAGTGGTGTATGTTGACGGTAATGTCATCGAATCCCGCCTCTTTCAGTTTCTCGATAACCCGCTGAAGCATCGGTTTACCGCCCACCGGAACAAGCGCCTTAGGCGTATGATCGGTCAAAGGACGGAGCCGCGTACCCAGTCCGGCTGCAAAAATCATGGCTTTCATAACTACAAATCTTATACTGAACAAAAAAACGGATTATAAACTTACGGATATATGCTGCTCCCGATGGACGAGCCGCACCTGCACACCAAACTTCCGATGCAGATGTTCGGCTACATGCTGTGCACTGTAAACAGAACGATGCTGTCCGCCCGTGCATCCGAACGAAACGGAAAGGCTGGTAAACCCACGCTCCATATAACGCTTGACAGAAGCATCGACCAAGGCATACACATGCTCCAGAAAGACCGTGATTTCTCCGTCATCTTCCAGGAAACGGATCACCGGTTCGTCCAGTCCGGTCAGCGATTTATAGCGTTCGTACTTTCCGGGATTGTGGACGGCCCGGCAATCGAACACAAAACCGCCCCCATTGCCGGACGTATCTTCCGGTATACCTTTCTTATACGAGAAACTGGTCACAGTGACAACAAGCGGTGATTTTTTCTCCACAAACTGGTCCAGTTCGGTCAGCCGGCGCAACACCTCACACAAATAAGGATATTCCGGATAAGGCTCGCGAAGCAACTGGCGCAAACTGTCTATGGCATACGGCACACTCTCCAGAAAATGTACCTTTTTCTCAAAGTAACCCCGGAAGCCATAAGCCCCCAAGACCTGCAAAAGGCGGAACAATACAAAATGTCGCAAGCGATGCTGAAAATCCGGCTTGCTGATCGCCGTATACTTTTGTGCTGCAGACAGATACTCCCGGATCAGTTCCTGTCGGAGTTCTTCCGGATAGCGTGCCTTTGCCTGCCACAGGAAAGACGCCACATCGTAATAGACCGGTCCTTTACGGCCTCCCTGAAAATCGATAAACCATGGAGCACCGTCTTTTATCATCACATTGCGGCTCTGAAAATCGCGATACATGAAGGTAGGCGTATTGTCCTGCAAAAGCACCTCCTTCATTTGCTGGAAATCATCTTCCAGACGGTCTTCCTGAAAATCGAGTCCGGTAGCTTTCAGGAAACAATACTTGAAATAGTTCAAGTCCCACAGGACACTGCGACTGTTGAACTGCGCCTGCGGATAGCATTCGGAGAAATCCAGCCCGTCGGCTCCGGCAAACTGAAAGTCGGGAAGCAGACGGATGGTCTGTCGCAACAGGTCTTTCTCCCTTTCGGAGAACACCCCGGTGCTGCGTCCCTGCCCGATGGCATCGAACAGAAGGACGTCGCCCAAATCGTCCTGCAGATAAAACCGGCCGTCTTCCGACCGGGCTACGACTTTGGGCACCGGCAACCCTTTGGATTGAAAATGCCCGTCCAGATAAAGGAAAGCCTTGTTTTCGTCGACCGATTCGCCTTCGACTCCGATTAAATCTGTCACTCCCTTCAGACGGAAGTACCGACGGTTGGAACCCGCCGGCGTCAGTCTGACAATTTCTTCCGGATCCTGTCCGGTATGGTTTCTATAAAGTTCTCTAAGCTCTTCTGGTATCATAAATGTCTTTTTATTCTATCATTATATTTCAATACTGATGATTCCACCATAAGGCGTCAAAGCACTGAAAGCCTCCTCCGGCTTCACCAGCCCGGCATATATCTGCGCACAGATAAGGACGCCTCCATGAGCGAATATGGCAACACGCTGATAATCTGACTTTTTCAGCTCGTCCAGAAACTGGCTGACACGCTGGTACTGCATGGCAAAGGATTCGCCTCCGGTGGCGGCTACGTTCAGATAATCGGCATACCATTCCTTCAGACGGGGATCGTCGTTCGTCTGGAACGGCTTCATCTCCCAGGCTCCGAAATTTATCTCCATAATACGACGGTCGCGCGTAGCGTCGGGATAGCCGCAATAAGCAGCCAGCCTTACGCACCGTGTCAGCGGGCTGGTATACACTTTGTCGAAAGGCAGAAACGCCTTCAGCCCTGCAGCCGTGACAGCCGCTTCCTGCTCGAAAGTTGCCCTCAGAGGCACGTCGGTCTGCCCATAGCACACCCCGGTGGGAACATCTACCGAGGTATGTCGGATAAGAATCACTTCCATATATTGACTATTTCTTTTCTTAGTAATAATGATACATCCACAGGCTTCCCAAATAGAAAGCCAATTCGCACAGCAGGAACATGGCCCCGCAACAATCGCCCGTATACCCGTTCAGGCGTCGCTTCATCAGTCGGCACAACGCTACAAACACAACCACCGGAAACAAAGCAACCGGCCACATGCCGAAAGGAAGCAGGCAAACCAAAGGCAACGCGCCACCGGCCAGAGCCAACAGGAACTCGCTGACCCTCATGCGTTGGTACACGACGTGTGCCTTGCTCTCTTCCTCCTTCCGCGCATAAGGAAGAAAATTGATCAGTTGCGCAGCCGTAAACTTCGACCAGCAGTCGCCACAAAAGGCCAGGGCGCAAAGAAGGTCCAACGGCAATGCGTGTAACTGAAACAACAACAGGAAATAGATTATCAGCCCTATCACCCCGTAGCTGCCAATATGCGAATCCTTCATTATGGCCAGTGTCTGCTCGCGTGTGCGCCCTCCGCCAAATCCGTCGAAGAAGTCGGCCAAGCCATCCTCGTGCAGGCAGCCGGTAAGCAGCAAGCGGGCAATAATGGCACAAAGCCAGGCCACCGACATCGGGAACCCCTGTGCGGCCAGCCACAAAACGGCAGCCATCACGCCTCCGGTCAGCCAGCCCACCACCGGCCAGTAGGGCACCACATGCTTAAAGCTGTCCGAAGGCACTTCCCCAAGTCTCCAAAAAGGCAACCGGGTGAAAAAGATAAATGCAGCTAATACGTTCATCTGCGCTTAGAAATATTTGGTTATCGATGCATGGGCAAAATTGTCCATCTCGTTGATCATCCGTACTGCTGAATCGACAATGGGGTAGGCACAGATGGCACCCGTACCTTCGCCCAAACGAAGCCCCAAGTGGAGCAGGGGAGTCGCCCCCATGGCATCGAGCAGCAACTTGTGGCCGGATTCGTCGCCACAGTGCCCGAAGATGGCATAATCGAGAACGGCAGGATACAGCTTGCTCGCTGCCAGCATGCAGCTGGTCATGATAAAGCCGTCCACCAGAATCAGCATCTTCAGTTCGGCTGCCTGAAGCATGGCTCCCACAACCATCACCATCTCCAGTCCGCCGAAATAGCGGATCACGTCGCACGGAGAGTAATCGCCTGCATAGTGCTGCAAGGCCTGCTGTAGCACCTGATACTTATGGCGGATGCCTTCGGTGTTCAGTCCGCTGCCAGCACCTACGCACTGTTCCAGAGGAATGCCGGTGAAGCAGGTCATCCACAACGACGAGGCAGACGTGTTTCCTATTCCCATTTCTCCGAAACTAAGCACATTGCTGCCTTCTTCGTGACAGCGCCTCACGACTTCGGCTCCGCGTTCGATGCACAGCTCCATCTCTTCGCGGCTCATTGCTGCCTCGTGCAGGTAGTTGTGGGTTCCGCGGCGAACCTTCATGTCGATGATGCCCTTCTCGTAAGGCAAGTCGTAGTCGACACCTGCATCAACGATTTTCAGTGTAAACCCATGCTGACGGCACAGAAAGTTGACTCCGGCGCCCCCATGCAGGAAGTTACTGATCTGCTGCCAAGTCACTTCCTTGGGCGAGAGGCTTACGCCTTCCTCCACGATGCCGTGGTCGGCAGCAAAAATGATGTTCTGCGGATGATGCAGGGCAGGCGACAAGGTCTGCTGCACCAGTCCTATCTGGAGGGCAAGTGCCTCCAGCATACCCAAAGAGCCTTTGGGCTTGGTCAGGTTGTTTATCTTATCGACCAATGCTTCCCGGATGGTCATATCCGGACGGGATATATTGAATGTTTTCATGCGGTGATTATAATGGGGAATGATTAATGATTAATGATTAATGGTGAATGGTTAATGATTAATGGTTAATGGGCTATTTTATTTTCACCGGAATACCCGATACCATCAGCACGACTTCATCGGCCTTTGCTGCCAGATACTGGTTCAGCCAGCCCAGCATATCGGTGAATTTCCGTTGTATTTCGTTCCCGGAGGTGCCGCCCATACCTATTTCGTTGGTGACGAAGATAAAGGTGGCGTCTTGTGCCGTAAACCGGTCGAACTCCTGCTTGGCGGCTTCGAGCGACCGGCCGACATCGGCTTTCAGTTCGTAGAAGAAATTGGTGGCCCACAGGGTGACGCAGTCTATCAGCACCACCCGGCCTTCCACCGCATGCTTGCTCAGATGTTTTTCTTCTTCTATATTGGTCCATTCTTTTCCCCGCCGTGCCTGGTGCCGGAGTACCCGTTGCCGGAATTCCTCGTCCCAGATGCGGGCAGTGGCCATGTAGACGGGGGAGGCGGAGAGAGAAAGTGCCAGCTTTTCGGCATAAGTGCTTTTCCCCGACCGTTCTCCTCCGGTGATAAGTATGATTCGTTTCATGGTTGTCTTCTTCTAAAATTGGAAATAACACACAAAAGTAGGAAATAAATCAGGAAATGCTTGATTCTTTCTAAAAGATTTTATTACCTTTGCCGACGTTTTAAAAGGGAGGTCGCCCTCCCGATACATACATCTTGCGGCAGTAGCTCAGTTGGTAGAGCATCAGCTTCCCAAGCTGAGGGTCACGGGTTCGAGTCCCGCTTGCCGCTCCCTCAGAACAATGGAGGATGTGTCAAAATGAAAAGACACATCCTCTCTTTTTTGTTGCCTCCCCCGGACGCCCCTGCCGGAAAAGCATTCGAAACTCTGCCCAAAGGACATACACCACCTTCCAACCCCGACTGCTGATAAAAAAACTGCTGAATGAATGACTTTTGCAAAGAATTTCGTAATTTTGCGTCCTGTTTGAAAAACCGTAATAGGAAAAACTTATAATAAACGAAATAAAAATGGCAGTAGAACTGAAAGACCTTACCAAACGTAGCGAGAATTATTCTCAGTGGTACAACGAATTGGTAGTGAAAGCCGACCTGGCAGAACAGTCGGCTGTGCGTGGATGTATGGTTATCAAACCGTACGGTTACGCTATCTGGGAGAAGATGCAACGTCAGCTGGACACAATGTTCAAGGAGACCGGACACGTCAACGCATATTTCCCCTTGCTTATCCCCAAATCATTCCTTAGCCGCGAGGCCGAACACGTGGAAGGCTTCGCCAAAGAATGTGCAGTAGTAACACACTACCGTCTGAAAAACGATCCGAACGGGGGTGGAGTAGTGGTAGACCCTGCTGCCAAGCTGGAAGAAGAACTCATCATCCGTCCCACATCGGAAACCATCATCTGGAATACGTACAAGAACTGGATCAACTCCTACCGCGACCTGCCCATCCTGTGCAACCAATGGGCCAACGTATTCCGCTGGGAGATGCGTACGCGCCTGTTCCTGCGTACAGCCGAATTCCTGTGGCAAGAAGGACACACGGCCCACGCCACCCGCGAAGAGGCTGAGGAAGAAGCCGTAAGAATGCTGAACGTCTACAGCGACTTCGCCGAGAAGTACATGGCTGTTCCCGTCATCAAGGGTGTGAAGTCGGCCAACGAACGATTCGCCGGTGCCCTCAACACCTACACCATCGAGGCCATGATGCAGGACGGAAAGGCGCTGCAAAGCGGTACATCGCACTTCCTTGGGCAGAACTTTGCCAAAGCGTTCGACGTGCAGTTCGTCAACAAGGAAAACAAGCTGGAATACGTATGGGCTACTTCCTGGGGGGTATCTACCCGTCTGATGGGTGCCCTGATCATGACCCACTCCGACGATAACGGACTGGTACTTCCGCCTCACCTGGCTCCGATACAGGTAGTGATTGTGCCCATCTACAAAAACGCCGAGATGCTGGCCAAGATCGACGAGAAAGTGGCAGGCATCGTGGCCAAACTGAAGGCAATGGGTATCTCCGTGAAGTACGACAATGCCGACAACAAGCGTCCCGGATTCAAGTTTGCCGACTACGAAGTGAAGGGCGTGCCCGTGCGTCTGGTAATGGGTGGCCGCGACCTGGAAAACAACACGATGGAAATCATGCGTCGCGACACGCTGGAGAAAGAGACCCGCTCGTGCGAGGGCATCGAAGAGTACGTAAAAGACCTCCTCGAAGACATCCAGGCCAACATCTACAAGAAAGCGCTCGATTACCGCAACAAGCGCATCATCAGCGTAGACAGCTACGATGAATTCAAGGAGAAAATCGAAGAAGGCGGATTCATCCTGGCCCACTGGGACGGTACGACCGAGACCGAAGAAAAGATCAAGGAAGAGACCAAAGCAACCATCCGCTGCATCCCGTTCGACTCCTTCATCCCCGGCGACAAAGAGCCCGGCAAGTGTATGGTGACAGGCAAGCCTTCGGCATGCCGCGTAGTCTTTGCCCGCTCATATTGATACCCGTCGGGACGAAAGATACACACAACCTGAAAAAACAACAGTACGTAGTGAACCGGCCGCAAGGCCTTCGCTACGTACTGTTTGTTTTCGGGGGGGGCATATCCCGTCCGCCTTCCTCACACAGTTTTCCAATCCTCTATCGTCCCGGTCTGCGAAGAGAAACTTGCACCTATCTTATACAGTGTGCGTGCATCCGAAGCATATTCGCGTGCATAACCTTTTTCTTCTATCTGTCGCAAAGCCTCGTCCGCAGTGCCATCGAGCTTGAATTCGAAGATGTAAACGTATTGCGGAGTTTCCAGTACACAGTCCACACGGCCGTGGCTCTGAACCTTCTCCACATAGACGGTATAGACGCTTATCAGGCGAAGAATCAGATAGAACGTATACTGGAAATAACGTTCACGTTCCACCTCATCGTCCTTGCGGCGCATAGTATAGGGAATGCCAGAAAGGAACGACGTGAACAACGTGCCCAACCTGTCCACATCGCCTGCACGCAGCGTGCGAACCACGTCGCGAACCCATCCGCCCGTATCTTCCGACGACTGCAGATACGACGAAGCAAGCATGGTCAGAAAACCGCTTTTCACCTCGTTGTTCGGAAAGTCCAGCAGGAATGTATTGAAGTCCATGTCGTAATCCTTGATGGTCAGATAGCCGCTCTGGTAAATCATCGGCAACGGACGTTCCACGTCGGCCTTGTAGTCGATGAACTCTTCCGGGCGGTAGTACTTGCCCGTCAGTTCGTTTATATTCTCCCTGAAATGGGAAAGTAGGCGGATGAGGTAGGTAGGCGTGCCCGAACGGAACCAGTAATCGTCCACGCTACGGCTGTCCAGCGCATTAAGCAGGCTGAAGGGGTTGTACACGTCCGTCATGCGTTTGCTGAAGTGGTAGCCGTCATACTGTTGCTTCAGCCGTTGCTTCATCTCTTCCGACGTACAGCGGTAGTCCACCGCCATGTCGGCAATGGGTTGCGGGAAGTAGCGGTCGATCTCTTCCTGCGTGATGCCGCACAACGCCTCGTAACGTCCGTCCATGCTGATGTCCTTCGGCTGGTTGAAACCGCTGAACACGCTCACCTGCGAGAACTTCGTCACGCCCGTCAGCAGCACGAACTGCAGATGCTCGTCTGCCACCTTGAATACCGAGTAAAAGGCTTTCAGCACGTTGCGGTGATGCTCCTCCAGCACAGGGTCAACGTCGAGCACGTCCAGAATCGGTTTGTCGTACTCGTCGACAAGGACCACGGCGCGACGCCCCGTCTGCTTATGGGCGGCTTCGAGCACTCTCTGAAAACGTCCTCCCAAGTCCAGCCGGTCTGGTTCCGAAGCCAGACCGTAGTCGGCTTCCCAGCCTGCCACATAGCCGTGCAAACGTTTCTGCAATGCGTCCGCTTCTGCGAAGTTACTGCCATTGAAGTCCAGATGAAACACCGGATAAACGTCCCATGCCTGTTCCATGCGTTCTATCTTCAGCCCCTTGAACAGTTCCTTACGGCCAAGATAATAGTTCTTCAGCGTAGAGACAAGCAAGCTCTTGCCGAAACGGCGGGGACGGCTCAGGAAATAGATGCTGCTCTCGTGCGTCAGGCTGTATATCAGGTCGGTCTTGTCCACGTAGACGTAACCGTCTTCGACAATGCGGTCGAAACTTTGAATGCCAATGGGATATTTCATGTCGGGTCAAATGAATAGTGATTAAACATACATCTCGGTCCCGACAAAGATAGTGAAAGTAGAATGCAGAAAAAACAAGCTCGCTTGATTTTTTTTGCTGAGACGCATCCTATTTTATCAAAAGATAGTGAAAGTAGAATGCAGAAAAAGGGTGGGGCGATGCCATCCGGCAAAAGCCCCCCCCTTTTTAAACCCTCAACCTTAAACCCTCAACCTTAAACCCTCAACTTTAAACCCTCAACTTTAAACCCTCAACCTTAAATCCTCATCCCAGCGGATCCTCCCCGCCCGGCTCCGTCGTTCCGCCGCCGGGTTCCTGGCCGCCGCCGTCCTCGCCATCGGGCACGGGGCGTGCGGGGATTTCGTCGTCCAGCAGTTCCCAGAAGATGTCGCTGCTCACCAGGCTGCGGGTGGTCACCTTGTTACTACTGTCGCGTGTGGTCTCGGGGATGAAGCGCACGCGCGTGCCCGTTATCTGCTGCGCGCCCACCTTGTCGGGCGAGTCCACGCCCTGGCCTTCGGCGTTGGCGGTGTAGTAGAAGGTGCCCACACCGTCCAGCTTGACGGAGCGGCCGTTGTTCATGTAGTCGCCGATGACGCCGCCCAGCAGCTTGAGCACGGACAGCACGTCGCCCACACTAAGCGACGACAGGTCGGCCAGTTTCTTGGCCACGGTGTCGGTACCGACGGGGCGGCCGATGGTTACAGACACGGGATACCACTTCCCATTACTCTTCATTTGTTTTTTCTTAAAGTATGCCATAGTACAAAGTTTTTTTACTTCCTGCCGGCAGGCTGTCCGGAAGCCTCCCTACCTTAGGCTATCAAAGGTGGGGAGTTTGGTTGGCAAAGGTGGGGAGTTTGATTATCAAAGGTGGGGAGTTTGACTCTCCCCCTCCACAACCCCTTCCTGACGGGGTGCCGACATTCGGCGGTTTGACAATAAAATTTATTCATTTCGTAACCGGGCGGAACCGGAGTTGCGCCCGGGTTTTAAGCCCATGTAATAATGGTCAGCCCGTGTATCCCGGGTCTTCTGCCGCGGCAAGGGAGACGGTGTAGGTATATTCCTCGCCCGCTTTCCATTCGGCTGCCTTCTGCATCCGATAGACGAAGCTCTTGCCGCTGGTGAAGGTGCAGGTGATGAAGGCCGTGCCCGCTGCCACCGTCTGCGGGGCTACGAGGGCGGTGTAGGTGTCGCCGCCCTGGTTATACGGGGCGATTACAGCCGGGTTTTCGTTCTCGGTGGAGAGGCCCGTCAGCCGCACGTTCATCGACTCCTCGGGGCGGTTCGTCAGGGCGACGGTTACCCGCGCCGTGCGGTGGGTGAAGCGGAGCATGGGGTTGGCGTAGCTCACCGCCTGCTCCTCGGCGGCGATGAAGTCGCTGCCCTCGTAGCCGTCCTGTGTGCTCTGGTCTTGGCGTACCTTCACGACGGGCATTGCGGTCTCGCCCTCGGTGTAGGGCCACCAGGCCGTGACGCGGAGGTCGTTGTGGTCGGCCCAGTAGTGCGGGTCGGTGGAGGTCAGCGTGGCGCTGGTGTTGTCGGCGGTGGTGGGCGTCACGTCGTATGCCTTCACCGTGCCGTCCATCAGGACTGCCACGCTCTGCACGCCCTCCCAGTTCCCGTCCACGGGGGCACGGGTGCCGGCGGCGGCTGTCGCCGCGGGGTTCAGCCCCGTGGCGGTGAAGACGACGGGTGTGCCTTCCGCCCCTTCCGGCAGGAAGCCCGCTTCGTCCTGCGTGCAGGCGGCAAAGCCGAGCAGCAGGGCGAGTGCAGGGAATGTATATAGGGTATATCGTTTCATATCGTCCTGTTTTTACTGGTTACTCTGCAATACGGGCAGGCCGTCCGTGCCAAGTTTCCATTGATAGTCGTTGCCGGTAAGGGCAGCGTTCATGCCACCAACAGCGGTCTGCCAAGTAACGGTCGAGCTGTCCACCTTCGTGGTTCCGCTGGTGTCATCTCCACCCCAAACGCCATCGCTAATTCCATCACCGCTCCAGTAGCAAGCGGTGATTTTTCCATCATAAGAACCAGCATTCAAATTGAATACTGCTATACCACCTACGTTGCTTCCTCCGGTTATCGTACCGTTGAACCAACAGGCGGTGATGGTGCCATAATTGATTGCCGCGATACCACCGACAGCACCATTATTAGTCGTATTCGTCAGTGTCCCCATTACGGAGCAGGCGGTGATAGTGCCGTTGTTACCATGGGCTATTCCGCCCATAGCCGTACTGCCTTTGTACGTTACATTTTTCAGTTGCAGGTTCATGACCTTTCCACCACCGCCGATGTTATGGAATAATGCTACCGCCTCACTTGGAGATGAGATATTCAATCCCGTGATGGTATGCCCCTGCCCGTCGAAAGTGCCGTTGTATGTTTGACCGCTATTACCTACCGGTGTCCACTCTTTGCCCGTCAGGTTGATGTCGGCGGTGAGGGTGCAGTTGATAGTAGGGTCGGTCTGCACAGCCTCTGCCCATTCCTTCAGGCCGTTAGCGGTGTAGACTGTGTAGCTGCCGTCGTCCTGTATGAAATAACCCAAATCCTCTGCCGTGCCGCTTTCGCCGCCGCCGTCAGTCCAGCCGCCGATGGTGCAGCCCTCCAGCGTCAGGCCAGTGGCGTTCACATTGACGGTGTAGGTATAGCGGTTGCCTGCCTCCAGCACGACGTCGTTCTGCGGGCGGAAGTAGAAGTTGCCGCCGCCAAGTTCCACGCGGATGAACGGCTCGCCTTTCGCAATGGTCTGCGGGGCGGTCAGTGCCTCGTAGCTGTTGCCGCTTGCGTGGTAGGTCTGGATGGCGGTCGGGTTGCCGTTATCGGTGGACAGGCTCACGAGGCTCACCGTGGCACCGTCCACACTCGTGAATCCCGTACCGGGCTTCAGTTCGATGGCCACGCGTGCCGTGCGGTGGGTAAATTCAAGAGTCGGGTCGTCAAATTTTACCGTCTGGTTTTCAGCAGAGATAAAGTCGCTGTTCTGGAAGTCTGCCAACTTGCTCTGGTCTTCGGCCACCTTCACAGCAGGCATCCGTGTGATGTCTGTATCGTCGAGGGGCCACCATGCCGATACGGTAATCGGGTCGCGGCTGGTCCAGTAGTGCGGGTCGCTCTCGCGTGAGAGCGTGGCGCTCTTGTATCCGTCGGCATCCGTAGCCGTTACGGTGTATTCCTTTACCGCGTCGCCCATCTTGAGTGCCACGGTCTGTACGCCCTGCCAGTCGCCGTCCACGGTGGCACGGGTGGATGGGGCTGCCTGCGGCGTTGCCTCTACGGACAGTCCGGTGGCACGGATGACTACGGGATATTCACCTCCGGGCAGCGTGCCTTCCGCCAGTTCGTCCTGTGTGCAGGCGGCAAGGGCGAACAGCAGGGCGAGGGCTGCGGGGATAAATAATCTATGTCTCATAATTCTTCATTCTTAATTCTTCATTCTCTTACAGGTCAGCACCCACTTCTCCGCCGTCTACATCGTTCCACTTTGCAATGGTGGCTTCGCTGACTTCAAGGTCTTTGTTGCGTACCTTGACGGTATAGATATAGTTGTCGCCCGCCTGCAGTGCGCCTTCGGGCACGGTGAGCGTGGCACGATAATTCTGACTTCTGTAATTCACAGTCAACGGCAGGGATGCAGCTGTCTGCGGGAAGAGGATGACCGATGACGTGAGGTTGCCGTCAGCCAGCTTTATGGTCAACGCTTCGGCCTGTGCCCCGTCGTCTGCGGTGGCAATGCCGTCGGCTGTGTTGAACGTACCGGTGAGTATCACGTCGCCCAGCGTGTAGCCTTCAGGCTTGACCTGGCTGAAATCCACGCCGTCGCCCGCCTCGAAGGTAAGGGTTATCTGGCTCATGCGGTGGTGGAAGGAGTTGTCTGCACCGCCTTTGTCGGTTTTGTCGGTGAAGCTCACTACCGGGCTGTCTTTGTCTCCCGTAGCTCCTGAAGCAAAGAGGAAGTCGATGGCAGGCTGGTTCTGCTGTGCTGCGGCATCTGTCGTTGCTGTAAGGACGCCTCCCGCCACGTTGTACGGATAATAAGCGTGGAAAGTTTTCGTTTCGATGTCATTGAAATAGATGACCGTACTTTGAGGTTTGAACCGGTTGTTATCGAGCACGTACGGAATGTTGGTATAGCCCGCACCGGTGACGCCGATGCAGTCGCCATCGTCCCATGTGGTTCCACTGGCACGGGTGGATACAGCCTCGTAGATGTCGGCCGTAAACTGGGCGGCTATGGGGCCACCGTTCAGGTTCTCGTTGTCGTTGTTGCAGGCAGCCAGTGTCAGTGCCAGCGCTGCGAGGGCAAAATGTCTTGTTTTCATCCTATTCACTATTAATTGTTAATTGTTAATTGTTAATTGTTAATTATTAATTCTTCATTTTCTTACATCCCCGCATCCACATCGCCTCCGTCCACCGGTTCCCAACCGGTGATTTCGGCGTTGCCTTCCTCCATGCCGACAGGCGTTTCCAGTGTGCCGGTCACACGGTAGGCGGTGGTCATATCGCCGTTAAAGTCCGCAAGGGCTTCCGTCAGGTCGACCTCCGTGTGCTGTGTGCGTCCGCCGTCCACAAATACGATGTCCAGCACCATGGTCTGTACGGCTCCCATCGCACCCAGCAGGCGCACGTTGGCCGTGAGCTTGCTGCCTTCGCGGGCAAAGGCAAAGACCGTGGAGACAGGTTCGCCGATGGTCTGTTCCGCCTCCATGTCGAAGGCACCGGCTATGCCGCCAAGGGTGGCAGTGACGCTCTGTATCAGTTCGGGGCGTCCCTGCGTCACCTCCAGCTCCAGTTGCAGGTCGCGCACGCGCTGCTGTGGGGTGGGGCTGACGCGCAACGTATCGTCGGCAGCCACCGTCATCTCCCGGCAGGCGGTCTTCAGGTAGCCCGGCAGGGGAATGACGGATGCACCGTCCGCACGACTCATGCCGCCGGGGGCATTGACCCGCGCTGTCCGTCCGTCGAAGGTGAAGCCCTCGGCACGGTTGTAGACCACCAGGCTGTGCGCTCCCGGCGCAAGCAGCCACGGGCAGGTAAAGGGCGAACCGCCGATGTCGGCCGTTTGCCCGTCGATGTCCATCACATAATCGTCTGCAGCCGCCAGTCCCGTCAGGCTGATGGTGACAGCTCCCCGGTCGGGGTGGGGCGTGCGGTAGAGCGTGTTCTTCACGCAAGCGGACAGCAACATGGCTGCCACACCTATCATATAGTATATCTTCTTCATACCACTCAATTCCTCATTCCTCATTTAATTCTTCATTCTTCATTCCTCATTCTTCATTTAATTCTCCATCCCAAGGTCACCCCCGCGTCAATCGGTCCCCACCAGTTACGGGTCTTCGTGCCGCGGAAGACACGCACGCCGTCGACCACCTCGTAGCGGTCGTAGTCGGCCTTCAGGTATCCCACGGCCAGCGAGAAGTCGAGCACCAGTGCGTCGGTCAGCCTCATCCGATAGCCGCCCGTCAGTCCGCCGCCCGTCAGGCTTCCTTGCTTGCCTGTTTCAGATAGTTTGTAGTTGAACTCGCCCGTCTTGAACATCGCGCCGAAATAGCCGCGCTTCTCCTTGCCGACATAACGACGCGCCTCGGGCATCACTTCCCACAGCGCATAGCGGCGGTCGCGGTTGCTCCAGCTCCACGCGGTCCACGAGCCACTGACCAGTATGCCCCACGAGGGGTTGATGCGCCACTCCAGCCCCAGATCGGGCGTAAGGGATGCCCAGCGCAGCAGATTCGCCCGCAGGGACAAACGGGGTTCGGCCGGGCTTATGCCTGCCTCCTGCTGCGCCATGGCCGGGAGCAGCAACAGCGACAACAATACGGTCGCAATCAGTTTTTTCAAGTCTATCATGGATTAATGGTAAATGGATTAATGGTAAATGGTTAATGATTAATGGTAAATGGTTAATAAATTCTTCATTCTTCGTTCTTCATTCTTCATTTTCCTGTTCTTCGTTCTTCATTCTTCATTTTCCTGTTCTTCATTTTTTTCCCCGCCCCGCCCAAGTGCAGCAGGAAACAACAGAAAAGGGCGGAAAACTCCCGAATAAAGAGTTTCCGCCCTTGCATATATATAATAATAAGGTATATTGACGCGCGCGACTAACGTCTGGTGAGAATGTGTGTGTGTGTGTGTGTGTGTGTGTTTACACAAGTTTCACACATATCCAAATTCTCAGCCAACTTATTGGATGGATTATGAATTATTGCGAAGCCGTATTCTGCCATAAATATCTAACTTAAGATGCATTGCGATAGGCCAAAGATAAAGAAAATTCTGAATAAAAGAAAGGATTAAGTCAAAAAGTCACACACACCGCAAAATAAAAAAACAATGAAGCCGGACTGATTCATAAAGGGAATCCCGATATTTACCGTTTTGTAATCCCGCCTACACACGTTTGAAACAAAGTTAGGGCATCTTTGCAATGTCAAAAAAAGGAGGACTAATTATGAAACTGAACAGAAACGAATACGCTATCGAGGCCGCAGCAGGCGGTGGCTTTTATGCTTACATCGTAAACAATACACTATGCAGCGCCTACGGAGAAACTCCGGACGAAGCTTACCTGAACCTGGAACAGACTGTAGACGACTTTGTCAGCGACATGTATATGGTTGAAGAATTTGTTTGATATTGAACTGCCTGCACAACGGCAGCAGTAACTTTTCACACACGAAAGTAAATCCATAAATTCTCTTAGGGTCATGTCGGCGTGATGCCGGCATGACTTATTTTATAACCCAATTGTCACACCTTCTACATCCTGACGTAACATGAAAACATGACCTTTGTAAAGATGAAAAAAGAGAAGATGTTTTTTGTAAACCATTAAATCAGCAAACAGATGAAAGTTATCTTTATCGTTCAAGGAGAAGGACGCGGGCACCTGACACAAGCCATCACCATGGAAGAACTGTTGCGCCGCAACGGACACGAAGTAGTAGAAGTGCTGGTAGGGAAAAGCAATTCGCGAAGGCTTCCCGGATTTTTCAACCGCACCATACAGGCACCGGTAAAACGGTTCATCAGTCCCAACTTTCTCCCGACTCCGGCCAACAAACGAATCAACCTGTCCCGTAGCATCGCATACAACCTGCTGAAAATACCGGCATACATCAAAAGCATGCACTACATCCGCCAGCGCATTGAGGAGAGCGGGGCCGACATTGTCATCAACTTCTACGAACTACTGACCGGGCTGACCTACTGCTTTATGCGTCCCTCCGTCCCACAGATCAGCATCGGACACCAGTACCTCTTTCTGCATCCCGACTTCGAATTTCCTCCCCGGCAGTCCGTCAGCCTGACGCTGCTACGGCTCTTTACCCGACTGACCTGCATAGGAGCCAAAGAAATATTGGCACTATCGTTCCGCGACATGGCCTACAACCCTTCGACCCGCATAAAAATAGTGCCGCCCTTGCTGCGAAAAGAAGTATTGGCATGCGAAAGCAGCCAGGGAAACTACATACACGGCTACATGGTGAACGCCGGTTTCGGAGAAAGCATCATGAACTGGCACGCGCGGCATAAAGAAGTACCCCTGCACTTCTTCTGGGACAAACAGGATGAAGAAGAAATATGCCAGATAGACGAAACGCTGAGTTTCCACCAGATAAACGACGTAGAGTTTCTGCGCTACATGGCCGGATGCAAGGCATACGCCACCACGGCAGGCTTCGAGTCGGTGTGCGAGGCCATGTATCTGGGCAAACCTTTATTGATGGTTCCCGCTCACATCGAACAAGACTGCAATGCTTACGACGCTGTCCGCAATGGAGCAGGAATCACCTCCACCGAATTCAACCTGGAAGAATTGTTGGAATTTTCAAAAGGCTACCGGCCCAATCAAGCGTTCATCGACTGGGTGCACACTTGCGACTGGCGCATCTTACGCTGCATCGAGAATTCGCTTTCACCGACTCGTCTGCCCGTCACCATCCGTCCTTATCCTTATTGTAACATTTCTGACACACATTTGTAACATCAGTGGGATACTTTTGCAAGTCAGAAAATAATCTATTCATCGTAACAAAATATGATCAGTAAAAAAGAGTTGTCTGACGCATACGTCGACCGAGACTTAAGCTGGATGTATTTTAACCGACGCATCCTGCAAGAAGCAATGAAACCCCATATCCCATTGCTGGAGAGACTAAGCTTCCTTGGAATCTATTCGAACAACCTTGATGAATTCTTCCGTGTACGTATGGCCACCCTTAGCCGTATAGCCGAATGCGATGACAAAGGAGTGCGCTCGGAACGTGAACATGCGCAACGACTCATCAAACAGATCAACAAGCTGAACAACAAATATGTCAAAGAGTACGAGTCGGCCATTCGGGACGTTACCGGCCAATTGCGACACGAAAACATATTCATCGTCAAAGAAGACGAACTGGACGAGGAACAGCAAAACTATGTCCGCCAGTTCTATCGGCAAAAGTTAAGCGGTTTTGTAAGTGCCATCTGGCTTTCGGCCGTAAAACAGCTGACCGACGAAACCGACGAAAACATTTACCTGGCTGTGAAGATGCAGGCCAATGGTAAGAAAACATTCGACTACGCGCTCATAGCCCTTCCCGTAGCCGAATGTGGACGTTTTGTCCGTCTGCCGGACAAAGATGGAAAAAGCTATCTGATGTATCTGGATGATGTAATCCGCTATTGCCTGCCGATGATTTTCGCCGGACTGGGATATAGCTCGTTCAACGCATACGCCTTTAAATTCACCAAGGATGCCGAAATGGAGATTGACAACGACCTTCGCAACGGCATGCTGCAAAAGATATCCAAAGGAGTAAAAAGCCGCAAGAAAGGTGATGCGCTACGAGTGATATACGACAGCCAGATGCCCAAGGACATGCTGAAACGGGTAATGAACAAACTGAATCTGGACAAGCTGGACACCGTATTGAGTGGAGGACGCTACCACAACCATAAAGACCTGATGTCTTTCCCCGACTGCGGACGCAAGGACCTGAAATACCCGGTATGGGCTCCTGTCATCAAGCCCGAACTGGACAGCGGAAAAAGCCTGCTTAAGCTGATACAGGAAAAAGACCGGTTTATCCACGTTCCCTACCACAGTTTTGACTATTACATCCGTGTGTTGCAGGAAGCTGCAGTCAGCAAAGAGGTGAAAAGCATCAAAACCACCCTTTACCGACTGGCCAAAGACTCCAAAGTAGTAAAGGCCCTGATTTGCGCAGCACGCAACGGCAAGAAAGTAACGGTTGTCATCGAACTGCTGGCACGCTTCGACGAAGCTTCCAACATTGGCTGGTCAAAGAAGATGCAGGATGCGGGTATACACGTGATATTCGGCGTAGAAGGCCTGAAAGTTCATTCCAAGATCACTCACATTACCATGAAGACAGGTAATAACATAGCCTGCATCAGTACGGGAAATTTCCATGAAGGAAACGCACGAATGTATACGGACTACATGGTGATGACTGCTGCACGCAACATCGTCAACGACGTAAATTCGGTCTTCACGTTCATTGAGAAGCCTTATTCGCCTGTACACTTCAAAGAGTTACTGGTATCGCCCAATGAAATGAAAAACAAGTTTATCAAACTGATCAACGACGAAATCAAGAACAAGCAGGCTGGCAAACCGGCTTACATACTGATCAAAATAAACCACATAACCGACACTACAATGGTGCGGAAACTGTACGAAGCATCGTCCAACGGTGTTCCCATCCGTTTATTGGTAAGAGGTAACTGTTCGCTGATAACCGGCATTCCGGGACTGAGCGATACGATACACATCAATGGTATAATCGACCGCTATCTGGAACACTCGCGCATCTTCATCTTCGCTGCCGGCGGAGAAGACAAGACATTCATCGGTTCGGCCGACTGGATGCCACGCAATCTGGACAATCGGGTAGAGGTAGTTACGCCTGTGTATGACCCGCAAATCAAAGCAGACTTACGAAAAGTAATAGAGTATGGGCTGCGTGATACCTGCCAGGGACGCGTAGTAGATGGGAAAGGGGACAACCAGCCATGGACTTCTGAAGAAGGAACTCCATTCCGCTCGCAAGAAGAATTATATTACAGCTATTGCAATACCACACCAGACAATCAAAAACAAGAATAACAATGAGTAATAAATGCTATGCCGCCATCGACATCGGTTCGAATGCAGTGCGGTTGCTAATCAAAAAAGAAAAAGAAGACGAAAACCTAATCAGCAAGCGACTGTCAAAAGTCATGTTGCTACGAGTTCCCCTGCGGTTGGGATTCGATGTCTTTTCTTTAGGAGAAGTTTCTGAAATAAAACTCGTCAAGCTGAGAAGACTGATGAAAGCTTTCCGCCAACTGATGAAGATATACGAAGTGACCGACTACCGTGCATGTGCTACCTCTGCCATGCGCGATGCCAAAAACGGGAAAAGTGTCATCAAGAAGATTCTGAAAGACACAGGCATCAACATCGAAGTAATTGATGGCCAGGAAGAAGCACATATGATCTACAACAATCATATAGAATGTATGGAAGACCGTACCGGAAACTATATTTATGTAGATGTCGGCGGTGGAAGTACAGAAATCAACCTGCTGACCAATGGTGAATTGGTTCAGTCGCTTTCGTACAATATAGGAACTGTACGCATCCTGAGCGGAGCCGTAAAAGATGAAACCTGGGCACAGATGAAAGACGACCTGACACGGCTTACGGCCGACTTCCAAGGTATCAACATCATCGGATCGGGAGGAAACATCAATAAACTGTATCGTCTGGCCGAGAAAAAGGATAAAAAGAAGATGAGGATGCCTATCGCTTCTTTGCAAGGATTATACGATGAACTCAAACCGCTGACACCCGAACAGCGCATGAATGAATTCAGTCTGAAAGCCGACCGCGCAGATGTCATTGTACCGGCCGCCGAAATATTCCTGACCATAGCCAATATCGTAAAGGCCGAATACATCCATGTACCTGTAATAGGACTGGCAGACGGAATTATCGACAGTCTGTATTCCAAGCAGCTAAGTAAAGAATAAACCTGCACCCATACCCCAAAGCAATATACAAGAATAAGGAAAGTGTGTCATGCCTCTCTCCGGATAAGCTTGTCGGATTTTATCCGCAATAATCCATATCCTGCGAGAAAGCATAACGCACTTTCCTTGTTTTTTCCCATTCTTTTTAGTCCTAATTTATTCCCCAATACTCTGCTCTATTTCTAAAAAAAACAAAAATCAGAGTTGCGTACATGCTTTTTTCGTATATTTGCAGACAATTTTTTCCATTTATATGAAGATAAAGGAAGTAGTATGCGCCCTTGAACGGTTCGCGCCTCTGCCATTGCAAGACGGATTTGACAATGCCGGTTTGCAAATAGGATTGACAGATGCGGAAGCAACAGGGGCTTTGTTGTGTCTTGACGTTACCGAATCCGTTCTGGATGAAGCAATTGCTTTAGGATATAACCTGATCATTGCTCATCATCCGCTTATTTTTAAAGGATACAAATCCATTACAGGAAAGGATTATGTAGAACGTTGCATTCTGAAGGCTATCAAAAACGACCTTGTCATCTATGCAGCCCATACCAATCTGGATAATCTGCAGCAAGGAGTCAATTTTAAAATAGCAGAGAAAATCGGATTAAAAAACACCCGTATTCTGCTGCCGAAAGAAAACTCTCTGTTGAAGCTGGTAACATTCGTACCGCTGATGCAAGCAGAATCGGTCCGAAAGGCTTTATTCGATGCAGGTTGCGGCTGCATAGGCAACTATGATTCATGCAGTTACAATGTAGTAGGAGAGGGCACCTTCCGTGCATCGGAGGGTACACATCCCTTTTGTGGAAACATTGGAGAGTTGCATACCGAAAAGGAAGTGCGGATAGAAACTGTGCTGCCTGCATACAAAAAGGCAGAAGCAATCAAAGCGCTGCTTCACGCACACCCTTACGAAGAGCCTGCTTACGACCTGTACCCGCTGCAAAACTCATGGGGACAGGCTGGCTCAGGTCTGATTGGAGAACTGGAACATCCTGAAACAGAGCTGGAATTCCTGAAAAGGATAAAGAAAACGTTCGAAGTGGGATGTCTGAAACACAATAAACTGACAGGAAGGGAAATACAGACTGTAGCTTTATGTGGTGGTGCGGGATCCTTTTTAATCCCTCATGCCATACGCAATCAGGCAGATGTCTTCATTACCGGTGAAATAAAATACCATGACTATTTTGGCCTTGACACAGAAATACTGCTGGCCGAAATAGGGCATTATGAGAGCGAACAATATACGAAAGAAATATTTTATACAATAATCAGGGATTTGTTTCCCACTTTGGACATACAAATGACTAAAGTAAATACAAATCCCATAAAATACATGTAAAGCAATGGCTAAAGAAGCAAAAAAAGATCCACAAGAACTGACCGTGGAACAAAAGTTGAAAACGTTGTACCAACTACAGACAACCTTGTCCAAAATCGACGAAATTAAAACATTAAGAGGCGAACTGCCGTTAGAAGTGCAGGATCTGGAGGATGAAATAGCAGGTTTAAGTACTCGTATCGAAAGAATTAAATCTGAAATTGCAGAACTGAAGACTTCTATAGCAGGCAAAAAAGTTGAGATAGAGGCAGCTAAAGCTTCTGTTGCAAAATACAAAGAACAACAGGATAATGTCCGCAATAACCGGGAATATGATTTCCTGACCAAAGAAATTGAATTCCAGACACTGGAAATCGAACTCTGCGAAAAAAGAATCAAAGAGTTTACTGCACAGGAACAGGCAAAGACTGCTGAAGAGGCAGAAAGCTCAAACACCCTGGAAGAAAGAAAGAAAGACTTGGAAGTAAAGAAGAACGAGCTGGACGAAATTATTTCTGAAACCAAGCAGGAAGAAGAAAAACTGAGAGATAAGGCTAAAGACCTTGAAACCAAAATAGAGCCTCGTCTGCTTCAGTCGTTCAAACGAATCCGTAAGAATTCACGCAACGGTCTGGGCATCGTCTATGTACAACGTGACGCATGTGGCGGTTGCTTCAATAAGATTCCGCCTCAGAGACAACTGGATATTCGCTCACGCAAAAAAGTCATTGTATGTGAATATTGCGGACGCATCATGATAGACCCCGAACTGGCTGGAGTAACTCCTGAACATAAAGAAGAGCCAGTAAAGGAAAAGCCGACAAGAAGCAGAAGAAAAATAGCTGACGCTGATTAAAAAAGAATAAAAAAAGTCCGATTTGTCCGCATTACTTTGCAAAAGACAGATCGGACTTTTTTTCATGAGGAAACGCCATGAAACTGAGAACTACATTCATTTTAGTAAGTTATTTGTTTAGTGTAACAACTCTCTGTGCACAAAACACAACATTACAATCCAGAATTTCAGACTTCCTGAAAAACAAAAAAGCTACGGTAGGAGTCTCCGTTCTGACGGAAAGGGGAGATACGCTACTCTATAACAACAATTTACGTTATCCGCTCCTTAGTGTTTTCAAATTTCATATAGCATTGGCCGTTTTAGATAAAATGGATCATGCCGGCACACCTTTGGATAGTATTTTGCACATCAGCTCGTCTCAGCTACAGAAGAATACCTATAGTCCCTTACGAGACAAATACCCCAATCAGGACATCAATATCTCACTACGTGACTTATTGAAATACAGTGTCTCGCTCAGTGACAACAACGCCTGTGACATTTTAATAGATTATGCAGGAGGCATCTCAAAAGTAGATAGCTACATAAGAAAGCTGGGTATCAAGAATTTCCATCTTTCGGAAACAGAAAACACCATGCATCAGGATCCGGAAAAGGCGCCTTATAACAATTGGAGTTACCCGTCAGAAGCAACCCGGCTGCTTTTCATTGCAGATACAAAAACGCTGTTTGCCAACAATTACAAAGAGTTTCTCACAGAAATCATGCTGGGTACAACTACTGGCACAGATAAGTTAAAAGGCCTATTACCTCCCTGCACTCAAGTAGGGCATAAGACCGGTTCGTCCGATCGGAACCCAAACGGAATGAAGCTTGCAGACAATGATCTGGGCTTCGTCACGCTACCTTGCGGAGTGAAATATTACATTGCAATCTTCGTGATGAACTCATACGAAACCGATCAAGAAAACGCTTCTATCATTGCATTCATCTCAAGACTGATTTACGACGAACTGAATACACGCTATAACAACCGGTAATCCGGTATGTCCTGCAAAAAGGTATAAGTATTCCGCTCGTAATCCATACGACAACAATAATGTTGTATACCGTTGCTTACCACCAGATAATCTACCTTAAGCACCATATTGTAGCGCGTTATCTGATTGAATACAGCTTGTGTAATCACTACATCCGGTGCTTTATATTCTACAATCATCTGTGCACTAAGATCGCGACGATAAAGCACAGTATCACAACGTTTTCTTGTCCCATTCAATTGCAACTGTACTTCATTAGCCATTAAAGCCTGCGGATATCCTTTATAAGTCAACAGGAAGTGAACAAAATGCTGGCGAACCCATTCTTCTGGTGTCAATGCTACATATCGGCGACGTATTATGTCGAAAATAGCCTTTTTCCCATCTTTTACGATAATTTTAGCATCGAATGCTGGCAAATTTAACGATAACATTTACTACATTTGTGAATTTAATAATAGATGCATCCTTATTAGAAGGTGCAAAAATAATGAAATCTTATGAAAACAAAGGAAGAAATTGTAGCTAATTGGTTACCTCGTTACACAAAACGTAGTCTGGAAGATTTTGATGAGTATATATTGCTGACTAATTTCAATAAGTATGTAGAAATCTTTGCCGAAAAGTTTAATGTACCAATCTTAGGAAGAGATGCCAATATGATATCAGCAAGAGCTGAAGGCATAACGATAGTAAACTTTGGAATGGGAAGTCCCAATGCGGCAATTATCATGGATTTATTAAGTGCTATTCATCCCAAAGCATGCCTGTTTTTGGGGAAATGCGGAGGAATTGACCGTAAAAATAAAATTGGTGACCTTATTCTTCCCATTGCCGCAATTCGTGGCGAAGGTACCTCCAATGATTATTTTCCTCCAGAAGTGCCGTCACTGCCTGCATTTATGCTACAGCGTGCCGTTTCATCTGCTATTCGTGACTATGGCCGCGATTACTGGACCGGCACCGTTTATACTACTAACCGACGAATCTGGGAGCACGACGACGCCTTCAAAGAGTATCTGAAGAAAACTAGAGCAATGGCCGTCGATATGGAAACCGCAACCTTATTCAGCTGTGGATTTGCTAACCACATTCCTACTGGTGCTCTGCTTCTGGTTTCCGATCAGCCTATGATTCCGGAAGGTGTCAAAACAGAAAAAAGCGACAATCTCGTAACCCAGAACTACGTAGCAGAACATGTAGGTATCGGAATAGAGTCTTTACGTATGATTATCGATGAGAAAAAAACCGTAAAACATCTGAAATTCGACTGGTAAAACCACTCCATTTATATGACAAAACAAGAGATAACATGTGATGATATTTTAAGAGAACTACGCTCAAAACAGTATCGTCCTATCTATTATCTGATGGGGGAAGAGGCATACTATATTGACCTCATCTCTGATTATATCATGGACAATGTTCTGACTGATACGGAAAAGGAATTCAACCTTTCTGTAGTTTATGGTGCAGACGTAGATATCGCTACAGTCATCAATGCAGCCAAGCGATATCCTATGATGTCAGAACACCAGGTCGTTATAGTGAAAGAAGCTCAATCGATTCGCAATATAGACGAACTTTCCTATTACCTGCAAAAGCCTCTTAGATCCACCATACTGGTCATGTGCCACAAACATGGAGTACTGGACCGAAGGAAAAAATTAGCTGCTGAAATAGAGAAAGTGGGCATCTTGTTCGAATCAAAGAAGCTAAAAGAGGCCCAACTTCCGGCATTTATCACTTCCTACATGAAACGTAAAGGGGTAGATCTGGAGCCTAAAGCCACTTCTATGTTAGCCGACTTTGTGGGTACAGACCTTAGTCGGCTGACAGGAGAACTGGAAAAATTAATCATTACACTCCCTAAAGGGCAGACCCGTGTCACCCCAGAGCAAATTGAACGTAACATAGGCATAAGCAAAGACTATAATAACTTTGAACTTCGAAGTGCTTTGGTAGAAAGGAATGTTCTAAAAGCTAATCAGATAATAAACTATTTTGAGAAAAATCCTAAAACCAATCCATTACAGATGACCTTATCTTTACTTTTTGGCTTTTATTCAAACCTCATGCTAGCCTATTATGCACCAGAAAAATCTGAACAGGGAATTGCCTCTTTCCTGGGATTGAAAAGTCCATGGCAAGCCAGGGAATACCAAACTGCCATGAAACGATACAGTGGCGTAAAGACAATGCAAATCATAGGGGAGATCAGGTATACTGATGCCAAATCAAAAGGTATTGGTAACTCATCATTGACAGATAGTGAGCTTCTTCGAGAATTAGTTTTCAAAATACTACACTAAAAAGAATAAAATATCCTTATACTTATTTGCTATAACAATAGTCTGTAACATCTTTCGTTTACATATTATCTGCACTACTTACAATCAGCAAGCTGCAAATAAGAAGTGAATAGTCGGCAAAGCTTATAAGTCCCCTTAGGGGATCTATTTCTTTATAATAGTTTTTTCCGACTATTCACAAGATTCATTAACGGCAACTTCACTTTTTCCTCTTCTACCATTCATTCCTATTATTAATTCATGCTCAAAGCCATTATTTTCTAAAAGCGAAGTTATTTATAAATAGGAAATCGGATATATTATTCTGTTTTTCAACAGATTATAGCCAAATAAAGCTTTTTAGAATCACAAATTTGCACCCCGATCACATATCCGGTAAAATTAAGCCCCAAATTTTAGGTTTAACCAGATTTTCTTTGTTTAAACCTAGGTGTTAGCATAATTAGAGAAGGTTTAACTTCACAGATTCTTTTCAATTGTAATATTCAATAAAGTAAATCACGAATATTACATTTATAATAATACTTAAATACTATAAATAATATTCCCAAAATACATAAATCTTAATCATCGTACATACCATTCCAAAAGTATAGCACTTAATCACAAATATAATATGTATGAGTCAATAGAATACATATTCATATCTATAATAAAATCAATATCAATAGAATCAGTAGATTAGAAGGATTATCTATTGTGAAAATTTAAATAAAATATAACTGATATATAATAATAACCAGTTAATAGAATAAATAAGCCATAATACGATACGATAATCAACTGCATATCATTTATTTATATATGAATTATAAACTAAAAGATTAACATATAAACAGGGTTATTACAATCGTATATATAACAAACGAAATAATTCCATTACTTATGTATAATACTGTATTTACAAAAATATATTTGCTATTGTAATTTTAATACTTTATCTTTGTAATCCATAAAATACAAAAATACATTCATAATAATATATGGTATGAGCATAAAGGACCGATTAAAAATGATTATGGACCGTGAGAAATTAACGGCTGGTGCCTTTGCCGAGAGCATCGGCGTAGCCCAAGCCACCATTTCACACATATTGGGAGAACGCAACAAATATCCAAGTACCGAAGTTATCCTTCGCCTTCACCAACGTTATAGCGATATTAATTTAGAGTGGCTACTGACAGGTAATGGAGAAATGAGCAAAGACTCATCTTACTCCACTGCTAGTTGCCCGGATTTCGACTATCCCTTATTTGCTGAGAATGCAGAAAATCCGTCCAATGGGACAGACAAAACTGAAAATCGCAAGGAAATCGCATTAGGAACGCCTCAGAACAGTCCTAATAGCATTGTTAGACAAGAGGTTATCTATAAAGAAAAGCCTGCAAAGAAAATAACGGAAATAAGAATTTTCTTCGACGATAATACTTACGAAATATTCAAACCCGAAAAATAATCTGTAAAAATGCCTATTTCCATAAATTGGCGTATCTTTGCCACACGAAGATAAATATCTCTTAATTGAATATGAAAAAATACATTTTAGATCTTATTGTAGCAGAAAACATCAGACTGCATACAAATTACGCTTTACTAAAATTGACCTCATCTTCTCCTCTTCCGGAGATGCGCCCTGGGCAATTTGCAGAAATTCGAGTAGACGGATCACCCACTACTTTTTTGCGCCGGCCAATATCCATCAATTATGTAGATACTTCCCGCAACGAAGTATGGTTCCTGGTTCAATTAGTCGGAGACGGAACTAAGCGTTTAGGAGAGGCAAAAACAGGTGATACGATCAATGTTGTACTTCCCTTGGGAAATGGCTTTACAATGCCTCAAAAAGCTTCTGACAAGCTGTTATTGGTAGGTGGAGGTGTAGGAACTGCCCCCATGCTTTACCTGGGAGAGCAACTGGCTAAAAACGGCCACAAACCCACCTTCCTTTTAGGTGCCAGAAGCAGTAAAGATCTGCTCCAACTGGAGCAATTTGCCCAATACGGTCCAGTCTATACCACTACAGAAGATGGCAGCCATGGCGAAAAGGGATATGTAACACAGCATTCCATTTTAAACCAAATAGACTTTGAACAGATTTATACTTGCGGGCCCAAGCCAATGATGATGGCTGTAGCCAAATATGCCAAAAGCAAAGGTGTCAACTGCGAAGTCTCATTGGAAAACATGATGGCTTGTGGTTTAGGCGCCTGCCTGTGCTGTGTAGAAAACACCACAGAAGGGCATTTATGCGTATGTAAAGAAGGTCCGGTTTTTAATATAAATAGATTATTATGGCAGATTTAAGTGTAAATATCGGTGAATTACAAATGAAAAATCCGGTAATGACAGCATCCGGAACATTTGGATACGGTGAGGAGTTTGCAGACTTTATAGATATAGCGCGAATAGGGGGTATTATTGTAAAAGGAACCACTCTTCACAAACGTGAAGGAAACCCATATCCCCGTATGGCAGAAACCCCTTCAGGCATGTTAAACGCTGTGGGACTGCAAAATAAGGGTGTCCATTACTTTGTTGAACACATCTATCCCAGAATAAAAGATATCCAGACCAATATGATTGTTAATGTGTCGGGAGCAACTGTCGAAGATTATGCCGAAACCGCTTCTATCATTAACGAACTTGACAAAATTCCTGCCATTGAATTAAACATCTCCTGCCCGAACGTAAAACAAGGAGGAATGTCTTTTGGCGTAACAAGCAAAGGCGCTGAAGAAGTAGTAAAAGCCGTACGCTCGGTCTATAAAAAAACGCTTATTGTGAAACTGTCTCCCAATGTCACCGACATTACTGAAATAGCCCGAGCTGCCGAAGGAGCAGGTGCCGACAGCGTTTCATTGATCAATACTCTGCTTGGAATGGCTATCGATGCCGAAAAAAGACGCCCCATACTCTCTACCATTACAGGCGGTATGTCAGGAGCAGCAGTCAAACCCATTGCCCTGCGCATGGTATGGCAAGTTGCCAAAGCAGTAAAAATACCTGTCATTGGTTTAGGAGGAATCATGAACTGGAAAGACGCAGTAGAATTTATGCTAGCTGGAGCCTCTGCTATACAAATCGGTACTGCAAACTTCATTGATCCTACTGTCACCATCAAAGTTGCCGAAGGTATCAACGACTACTTGGAAAGACATAAATTCAGTTCCGTACGCGATATTATCGGTGCGCTTGAGGTGTAATAGATTACAACAGCACATCCTTCGCATACAAAAACAAGAAAAGAGGACATTTCAACGAAAGTCCTCTTTTCTTGTTTTCATACAACTTTTATTTCTGTTTCCAGGTTGATTCTCTATTCCCCCAACAAGTCAGGACGAAGTCTTCTGGTACGTTCCAAGGACTGTTGTAGCTCCCATTCCTTTATTTTAGCCTCATGGCCCGAAAGTAAAATTTCAGGAACCTTCCATCCTTTATAATCAGCAGGGCGAGTATACACAGGCGCAGCCAGCAAATTGTCCTGAAACGAATCGGACAGAGCAGATTGTTCGTCTGATATAACACCGGGAATAATACGCACAATTGCATCGGCCATAACAGCCGCAGCCAGTTCGCCTCCGGTAAGCACATAATCTCCTATGCTGACCTCCTTCGTAATAAGGTGCTCACGGATACGATAGTCGATGCCCTTAAAGTGACCGCAAAGAATAATGAGGTTTTGCGCCAGCGACAGCGTATTAGCCATAGGCTGACAAAACTTTTCCCCATCCGGGGTGGTAAATATTACTTCATCATAGTTTCGTTCTGCTTTCAGGCTGTTGATGCAACGCTCAATAGGCTCTATCTTCATAACCATTCCAGCAAATCCTCCGAAAGGATAATCATCCACACGGCGATATTTGTCTTCAGTATAATCACGCAGATTATGAATACATATTTCCGCGAGTCCCTTGTTCTGAGCACGCTTCATAATCGAACAATTGAAGAATCCTTCAATCATTTCCGGCAGAACTGTGATAATGTCTATACGCATATTACTTGATTTTTTGCAAAAATACAGCAAGTTCTATTTTCACGCAACAAAAGTAAGAATATTCGCAGAGAAACCGCTATTTTTGCATTCAGACAATCGAACCAGATATATTATGAATATAAAAGAAAGAATAGAGGAACTGCGTGCCGAGCTGCACAGGCACAATTACAATTACTACGTGCTGAACGCTCCCGAAATATCAGATAAACAATTCGACGACATGATGCGCGAATTACAGGATCTTGAGAAAGAACACCCTGAATATCAGGATGAAAATTCTCCTACCATGCGCGTCGGAAGCGATATCAACAAAAACTTTACTCAGGTAGCCCACAAATACCCTATGCTTTCTTTGGGGAACACCTATTCGGAAAGCGAAGTTGCCGAATTCTACGAACGGGTTAAGAAAGCCCTGAACGAAGATTTCGAGATCTGCTGCGAACTTAAATATGACGGCACTTCCATATCGCTGACTTACGAGGATGGAAAACTGATACGCGCAGTCACCCGGGGAGACGGAGAAAAAGGAGATGACGTAACGGACAATGTAAAGACCATACGCTGTATACCTCTGGTATTACACGGCAATTATCCTCCTTCTTTCGAAATCAGAGGTGAGATATTGATGCCTTGGGTTGTTTTTGAAGAGCTGAACCGGGAAAAAGAAGCGCGCGAAGAGCCGCTATTTGCCAATCCGAGAAATGCGGCTTCGGGCACTTTAAAACTGCAAAACTCCGCTATCGTAGCCTCGCGCAAACTCGATTCGTACTTATATTACCTGCTTGGCGAGAATCTGCCGTGCGACGGGCATTACGAAAACCTGCAAACTGCCGCGCAATGGGGATTCAAGATATCGGAACACATGAAAAAAGCACATACCTTACAAGAGGTTATGGACTATATCAACTATTGGGATACGGAACGTAAAAACCTGCCCGTAGCGACAGACGGCATTGTGCTGAAAGTAAACAGTCTGAGACAGCAAAAAAACTTGGGATATACCGCCAAATCACCCCGGTGGGCCATTGCATACAAATTTCAGGCAGAACGTGCCCTGACCCGACTGAACAAAGTGACTTATCAGGTAGGAAGAACCGGCGCCATCACTCCTGTCGCCAATCTGGACCCCGTTCAGCTGTCCGGCACCATCGTCAAACGTGCCTCCCTCCACAATGCTGACATCATTGAAGGCCTGGACCTGCACATAGGCGACATGGTCTATGTAGAAAAAGGAGGAGAAATCATCCCTAAAATAACCGGGGTAGACAAAGAAGCCCGTACTATGCTGATAGGCGAAAAGGTCAAATTCATCACCCGCTGTCCGGAGTGTGGAAGCCAGCTGATACGCTACGAAGGAGAAGCCGCCCATTACTGCCCGAACGAAACGGCATGTCCTCCGCAAATCAAAGGAAAAATAGAGCATTTCATCAGCCGCCGGGCCATGAACATTGACGGCCTGGGACCTGAAACAGTAGACATGTTCTATCGTAAAGGACTGATAGCGAATGCTGCCGACCTGTATACACTTACAGCCGACGACATAAAAGACCTGGAACGAATGGGAGAAAAGTCTGCCGATAACATAATCAAAGGAATTGCCAGCAGTAAAGAGGTGCCTTTCGAAAGGGTACTTTTCGCTTTGGGTATCCGATTTGTCGGCGAAACCGTAGCCAAAAAGATTGCCAAGTCGTTTGCTAATATCGAAGAACTGGAACAAGCCGATATGGCCACTCTGACAAATATCGATGAAATCGGAGAAAAAATAGCGCAAAGCATCGTCAGCTACTTTGCCAACGCTTCGAACCGTCAGCTGGTAGAACGGCTGAAAGAGGCCGGACTCCAGTTTTCGAGAAGCGAAGAAGACCTGAGCGAATATACCGATAAGCTGAGCGGACAATCCATCGTGATCAGCGGAGTATTCCAGCATCACTCACGCGATGAATACAAAGCCCTGATCGAGAAAAACGGAGGAAAAAATTCCGGAAGCATCTCTTCGAAGACTTCCTTTATCCTGGCTGGCGACAATATGGGGCCTGCCAAACTCGAAAAAGCCCAGAAACTAGGTATAAAGATAATGAACGAAGACGAGTTTTTGAAACTTATTTCCTAACATTTTTCTAGTGAAAACTTTTTTAATGGTTATATTTGTAGGCTAAATCGAAAAAAATCGTACTTTTGCGAATCATTAAGACATACTTATAAAACTCATGATACAGACAAGATTGAAAGGAATGGGAGTAGCACTGATTACTCCGTTCAAAGAGGATGAAAGCGTAGACTACGACGCACTGATGCGTATGGTAGATTACTTGCTGCAAAACAATGCCGATTTTCTGTGCGTACTCGGCACAACGGCTGAAACTCCCACGCTGACCGAAGACGAAAAAAGAACCATTAAGAAAAAAGTCATCGAACGCGTGAACGGCCGAATCCCAATCTTGCTGGGAGTAGGCGGAAATAATACACGCGCCGTGGTAGAAACGTTGAAAAACGACGATTTTACAGGTGTAGATGCTATTTTGTCTGTGGTACCATACTACAACAAGCCATCGCAGGAAGGCATATATCAGCATTATAAAGCCATTGCCGAAGCTACGGAGCTCCCGATCGTACTTTATAACGTACCCGGACGTACAGGGGTCAACATGAAAGCCGAAACCACTTTGCGCATTGCACGCGATTTCAAGAATGTCATCGCCATAAAAGAAGCTTCGGGCGACATCACCCAAATGGACGACATCATCAAGAACAAACCCGCAAATTTTGACGTTATTTCGGGCGATGACGGCATGACCTTCCCTCTGATCACCTTAGGGGCTGTCGGCATCATATCGGTCATCGGAAATGCCTTTCCGCGCGAATTCAGCCGCATGGTACGCCTGGCCTTGCAGGGTGATTATGCCAATGCACTGACGATTCATCATAAATTTGCCGAACTTTTCAAGTTGTTGTTTGTCGACGGTAATCCTGCAGGAGTAAAAGCGATGCTAAACGCCATGGGCATGATCGAAAACAAATTGCGCCTCCCGCTAGTTCCAACGCGAATCACCACGTTCGAAGCCATACGCAACATCCTGAATGAGTTAAACATCAAATGCTGATATCACAATAGCAAAGAAAACAAAAAAATGGAGTAGAAAGAATGTGGATAGCTTTCTACTCCATTTTTTATTTTATCTCACCTCATAATCCTCAAACAAATAGTCCAGCAAATTCTGCCCAGTTAGGAAAATATTTTTTCCCAGTTAGGAAAAAAATATTAGCTAACTAGGAAAAAAATCACGCATAAGTGGAGATCTGTGGATATAAACAAAAAACCCCGACAAATCTCTTGCAGGGGTTCTCTGTGATCGCGACAGGATTCAAACCTGTAACCGGCTGATCCGTAGTCAGCTACTCTATTCAGTTGAGCTACGCGGCCTCTTTGTTTAACGGGTGCAAAGATACAGCATATTTTTGAATTAGCAAACAATTCTCCTATTTTTTTAAAAAAAAATCATTCAATAAACCTATAATTGAATAACTGCCATCCTAACGTAATACCTACATTCCACTCCTTTCTCGGTGAACTATAGTGATTTACGTATGCTGAGATAGCTCCAAAGGGCAAATGGCATACGACGGACAATTCTCCCAAATATTCGAAGCGACTGAATACTTTTCCATAATATGCCTTATTAAAAGAGTTCTTCTTAATGGGGAAAATTGGCACAAATCCATAAAATTCGGTGCGAACCTGAAACATATCATTCAATACATATATCGGCTTAATACCTGCCGCTATGTACTGATTGGCGCGAAAAGCTTCGTTATACATCAATTCGCTGTGTGGAGTAGGCGAAAAATCGCATGCCTGCATCATGGTAGCCGTATAGTTCTCCGAAAAATTCTTCGAAGAATAAACAGCCTCGGCCATCCAGCCTAAGGTAAACTTCGGGCTCATGGTATGGTAGGCTTCTTTCATATAAGAAATCTGAAGCCACGACTGCCTTTCTTTCCACGTAGCCGTTTCCGGAGAATTTCCAGGAATGAACTTTTCCTTTCCGGTGAAAATCTGTGCAATCAATTTTTCATAATAGCCTTTCGTAGCATATTGCCTGGCATTAAGCGTACTCCCATAAAAGCCTATAGCCCCTCCCAACAAACGATACATACTTTGATCCGAACGATCCTTCTCAAAATCGATCACATTCGACTGGAAGTAATTATCCTCCAGTTTTCCTATTCCAAAGCTAAATTCAGCCCGTTTGTTGGCAAGAAAGGGCAAGGAAACCATCAGTTTCAGGAAACGCTCGTCTTTCGAATTAAACGAAGGAATATCGTGCCTCGAAAACAGTTTATCCTTTTTATAATAATCAAATGTACTGATCGAACCGATCAGACGATAAGAAGTAGGCACACGTGTCGGCAAATCGAACCGAGCCATAAACTGGGCATTATTGTAGATTTTTCCTATCTGCCCGTCAATCGTCACTTCCTTCGAATAATAATTCAAGTTCTGATAACCCACTCCCAAATAAATCTGATTGGAACTGGTAGTAGATACGCTTCCACCAATGCGCACCGAAAAATTATCTTCCATCTTTACCTTTAACCGGAGGGAATAAAGGTCTGTTTGCGGGTCATAAACCGCATGAGGGATAATTTCCGAAATCATGTTATCGGCCAGCAAGCGGAAATATCCCCGTTTCAAATCCTCATAAGTAAACACTTCATGAGGATCGTCATGAAATTCCTTTTTTATATAGGCTTGCTGCTGCGCATTGGCACCTTCAATATAAATGTCACGGAAACGAAATTGCGGAAGATTACTCCGATATACCATTCGCCGCAGACGCACGTTGTCAGCATTTACCCGTCGATGAATGCGGTTTTTTATGGAGTCCATGATACTCATCGTACGGTTATAGCCGATATCATGCAACTCGTCCAAGCGGTCAAAGTCCAGTAAACTGACATCATCGTATTTGAAAGTCATCACTATGCCCAACGAATCCGGAATGGAATAGTCGGTCTTTTGCATCACCATATTTTCAATCTGGCTCATCAGATCGTTTTCATTCGGTTTACTGGGATTCGCAGCTACCACGCTGCCGATGATCACATCAGGATGGAAATCCTCACGCATCACATCTGTAGGGAAATTATTATAAATACCGCCATCATAAGCCAGTATGCTGTCTATTTCGATCGGTTTGAACACAAACGGAAAACTCATAGAGGCCCTGACTGCATCGCCCAAATCTCCATTACGCATCACCAGAGGCTTCTTATTGTATACATCGGAAGCTATACAGCGGAAAGGAACAAACAAATCGTCAAAGTTGCCATGACACGCCGCCGTAGAACGTGCAAAAAGCTCTACGAAGACCAAGTTCATCTGTATAGGATTGACCATACTGGTAGGCAGTCTTAACGACTTGGCACGCAATGAATCCCTAAAAGCAAAACGGATATTAAGAAACTCCGGCGTAGGCCGTCCTTTCTTAAAATAATATTCATACTGAGGTTCCACCTGCCCGGAATACCAGCGTTTAAAGTCGGGAGAACGCAAAAGCGCCTCCATGTCATCGGGCGAATATCCCATGGCATATAAAGAACCGACAATAGCTCCCATGGAAGTTCCTGCGATATAGTCGATGGGAATATTGTTTTCTTCCAAAGCTCGGATAATACCGATATGAGTCATGCCTTTAGCACCACCACCACTTAACACAAGCCCAACTTTCTGAGCCTGCGCTATGTGAAAACAGCACAATGCCAATACCAAAAGCAACAAATATCTTTTCATGGTTTACAACCGACTAATGAGTTCATAGATATGAGATTAATGCTCAAATATAAAAAATAGTCTACTAAAAAGCACGATTTCATCGCGCTTTTTAGCAATGCACCCGAAAAAAGATACTAAAAATCAATATCAACTTCTACCGGACAATGATCGGAACCATATATATCGGTATGTATTTTTGCATCTTTCAGCAACGGTTGCAGACGGTTGGAAGTCAGAAAATAGTCAATACGCCACCCCGCATTCTTTTCACGGGCACGAAAACGGTAAGACCACCACGAATAGATATCTTTTTGCTCCGGATAGAAATAGCGGAACGTATCGGTAAAACCAGATTCCAGCAAAACGGAAAATTTTTCCCGTTCTTCGTCAGTGAAACCTGCATTGCGGCGATTGGTCTTCGGATTTTTAAGGTCTATTTCCTTGTGGGCCACATTCAAATCACCACATACGACAACCGGCTTACGGGCATCAAGCGAAAGAAGGTAATTCCGGAAATCATCTTCCCACGTCATACGATAATCAAGCCGCCGGAGTTCGTCCTGCGAATTGGGAGTATACACGGTAACCAGATAAAAATCGGGCATTTCAAGCGTGATGACACGTCCTTCCTTGTCATGATGCTCAATATCAATGCCTTTCGTAACCTGTATCGGAGTATGGCGGGTAAAGATAGCCGTTCCCGAATAGCCTTTCTTTTCTGCATAATTCCAATAGGAAGTATAACCCTCGAACTGCAAGTCCAATTGTCCTTCCTGCATTTTGGTTTCCTGCAGACAGAAGAAATCGGCATCCAACCGCTTGAAAGCATCTCCAAACCCTTTATCGTTACAGGCACGCAGCCCGTTTACATTCCATGATATAAACTTCATATACAACAAATTTATAGTTATTCATACATTCTTTCATACCGATAGTCCGACTGTTTCAGGATGCATCCGGAAAACCTTACCTACAAACAGATACGCAACATCCGGCAAATCATATACAAACATATAAAAAACTCTGATAACACTCAAAACTATACAACCACGTTTTTCAATAAAGCGCACAAAAGGAGATCTGTAGACCATATTTTCCACTGGTATGAGCAGCAAACTCCATACACAAAAAAAGAGGATGCATTTCCATAGGAAACACATCCTCCATATATCTGGTAAAAAAAGAATGATTACTTAATGAGTTCCAGGCTTCTCTTGACAAAGTCGTTCAGCGAAGCACCTTTCAGCATACCATTCTGAAGCAAAGCCAAATCGATAAGCTGGCGGATAACTTTGTTCGTTGAAGCATATCCGGCCCAAATATTCTCTTTCTGCTTCTTCAGTTCTTCCCACTTTTTATCGAGTTCGTTCACTTCGTCTTTCTCTGCTGTAGGAATTTCCTCGTCCTTCTTACCTTCCTGAGCTTTCTTCAACTCTGTCCGGCGGTTATGAACTTCGTCCATTTCCTTCTGAACCGGAGCGATTTCTGCACCACAGGCAGCTTCTTCACCAGCCAACACTTCCTTAACCAGCGGATGATCAGCATTGAGCACCAGATTGAACATGTCAGGCATTTCTCCATAGAAGCTCATTCCAGCTTGGATATTAGCCATTTCCTTCATACGGCGCATATATTCGCTCTGTGTGATCATCACCGGTGCTACATTTTCGCCCAACGCCTGAGCGGAAACGTGGAAGTCAGCCTTCTCAATCGTAGGCAGCTGACTCTTGAACAAGTGTGCAAGCGCCTCCTGCTTAGCTCCTTCGAGCACTTCGGTTTTCTTGTCTTCCTTCACAATCAGATTGTCAATCACGTCGCTGTCTACACGGGTGAAGCGTGCTTTTTCCAGTTTTTGCTCCAACATACCTACTACGGCAATATCCAACTGACCGTCCATCAACAGCACATTATAGCCTTTGTTCTTAGCGGCTTCAATGTAGCTGTATTGCTCGTCCTTGTTGTTGGCATACAGATAGATCAGATTGCCGTCCTTGTCTGTCTGATTGTCTTTGATCAACGTCTTATACTCATCGAACGTATAGTACTTGGAATCGGTGTCGATGAAAAGGGCGAAATCTTTGGCTCTGTCGTAGAAATCTTCCTGAGTCAGCATACCGTAGTTGATGAAGATCTTCAGATCGTTCCACTTTTCTTCGAACTGCTTGCGGTCGTTCTTGAAGATAGATTGCAGACGGTCGGATACCTTCTTGGTGATATAGGTAGAGATCTTCTTCACATTGGAATCGCTCTGCAGGTACGAACGCGATACGTTCAACGGAATATCCGGCGAATCAAGCACACCATGAAGCAGAGTCAGGAAGTCGGGCACGATGCCTTCGACAGAATCGGTTACATACACCTGATTGCAATAGAGCTGTATCTTATTCTTAGTCAGTTCGATATTGCTCTTTACCTTCGGAAAGTAGAGCACACCGGTCAGATGGAACGGATAGTCTACATTCAGGTGAATCCAGAACAACGGTTCATCAGACATCGGATAAAGATCGCGATAGAACGCCTTATAATCTTCGTCCTTCAGTTCGCTGGGCTTACGCGTCCACAGCGGAGTGGTCTCGTTGATAATGTTATCCTCGGCAGTTTCTACCTGCTTGCCGTCTTTCCATTCTTTCTTTTTACCAAAAGCAACGGGTACGGGCAAGAAGCTACAGTATTTCTTCAGCAGGGTAGAGATGCGTGACTCTTCGAGGAATTCCTTGCAATCATCGTCGATATAGAGCACGATGTCGGTACCACGGTCGGCCTTGTCGCAATCTTCAATGGTAAACTCAGGACTTCCGTCGCAAGTCCACTTCACTGCCTGAGCTCCTTCCTTGCACGACTTGGTGATGATTTCTACCTTCTTGGCTACCATGAAAGCTGAATAGAAACCCAATCCGAAATGACCGATGATGGCATTGGCATCATTCTTATATTTCTCCAGGAAGTCGTTGGCTCCTGAAAAGGCTATCTGATTGATATACTTGTCTATCTCTTCGGCAGTAAGTCCCAAACCACGGTCGGATACGGTAATAGTATCTTTACCCAGTGTGACGTGAATGGTCAAATCGCCCAGTTCGCCTTTATACTCGCCGATGGATGCGAGGGTTTTCAGCTTTTGGGTAGCATCTACCGCATTGGATACTAATTCACGCAAGAATATCTCGTGATCGCTGTACAAGAACTTTTTAATAACGGGGAATATGTTTTCGGTTGTTACCCCAATGTTTCCTTTCTGCATAATAATAGGATATTTTAGGTTTTACTTTTTATTCTTTGTCCAAATGAAAACAAAAAAAATGCCAGTCCCGCAGGAACTGACATTTTGTCTGTATGAGATAGAAATTCTGTCAAGCCTTTTGCATCTTCAGCTCATCTTTGCCGGCATCCCATGTGACACGGATAGTATCACCAGTCTGTGCTTCGCCCGAAACAATCAGCTCGGACAAGCCGTCTTCCAGATAAGTCTGGATGGCACGCTTCAACGGACGGGCTCCGAACTGTACGTCGTAACCTTTCTTAGCCAGGAATTTCTTGGCTTCGTCGTCCACGTCAAGGTGGTATCCAATGGCTTCCAACCGTTCGTAGAGCCCCTTCAGCTCAATGTCTACGATGCGTGTGATGGCATCGAGCGACAGTTGGTCGAAAGTTATAATCTCGTCAAGACGGTTCAGGAACTCGGGCGAGAAGGTTTTGTTCAACGCCTTCTGAATAACGCCACGTGAGTATTCCTTATCGTCGGTACGATTCTGTGCGGCAAATCCGACACCACGGCCAAACTCCTTCAGCTGACGGGTTCCAATGTTGGAAGTCAGGATGATAACGGTATTCTTGAAGTCGATCGTACGGCCTACGTTATCGGTCAAGCGCCCTTCGTCGAGCACTTGCAACAGAATATTGAACACATCGGGATGTGCCTTCTCGATTTCATCCAGCAGGATGATGGAGTAGGGTTTGCGGCGCACCTTTTCGGTCAGCTGCCCGCCTTCCTCGTAGCCTACATATCCGGGAGCGGCACCAATCATGCGCGACACGGTATACTTCTCCATATATTCGCTCATGTCGATACGTATCAGTGCATCGTCCGAGCCGAACATATAACGTGCCAACTGCTTGGCCAAGTGAGTTTTACCCACACCTGTAGGCCCCAGGAACATGAAGGTACCAATGGGACGGTTAGGATCTTTCAGGCCTACACGGCTACGCAGGATAGCCTTCACCAGTTTGTCGATGGCGACGTCTTGCGCAATGACTTTCGACTGAAGAGCTTCCTTCATACCGGCCAGTTTCAATCCTTCGGCCTGCGCCATACGTTGCACGGGCACGCCCGACATCATTGACACGACATTGGCTATCTCTTCTTCGCCCACCGTCTGACGGTGATCTTTCAGATGAGCTTCCCAGTCGGCTTTCATCGACTCCAGTTGAGCCGAAAGCTCTTTCTCGCGATCGCGATAGCTGGCAGCCAGCTCAAAGTTCTGCGACTTCACGGCTTCGCCTTTCTGTATGCGGGCTTCTTCTATCAGTTTTTCCTGTTCTTCAATCTCCTTGGGAGCGTTGATATTGGTCAGATGCACACGCGAACCGGCTTCATCGAGGGCATCGATGGCCTTGTCAGGGAAATTGCGGTCGCTGATATAGCGGGCTGTCAACTTGACACATGCTTCCAGGGCTTCGTCAGTATAGGTGACGTTGTGATGATCTTCGTACTTATCCTTGATGTTTTTCAATATCTGAAGGGTTTCCTCGGCTGTGGTAGGCTCTACCATCACTTTCTGGAAACGACGCTCCAAAGCTCCGTCTTTCTCGATGCTCTTGCGGTATTCGTCCAACGTAGTAGCGCCGATGCACTGTATCTCGCCACGAGCCAGTGCCGGCTTCAGCATATTGGCGGCATCCATGCTTCCTGCGGCAGCTCCCGCACCGACAATGGTGTGGATCTCGTCGATGAAGAGGATGACATCCGGATTCTTCTGCAACTCGTTGATAATGGAACGGATGCGCTCTTCAAACTGACCGCGGTATTTGGTACCGGCCACCACGCTAGACATGTCGAGCATAACGACACGCTTATCGAAGAGGACACGCGACACCTTCTTCTGATTGATGCGCAACGCCAGGCCTTCGACAATGGCCGACTTGCCCACACCTGGTTCGCCTATCAGCACGGGATTGTTTTTCTTACGACGGCTTAAAATCTGGGCCAGACGTTCAATCTCGCGCTCACGACCTACGACGGGATCGAGTTTGCCTTCGGCAGCAGCACGGGTAATGTCCGTACCAAAATTATCGAGTACGGGAGTATCGTTAGCCGACTTCCGCGCCGTGGTTTGCGCCGTCGACGACGAACTACCTGCATTGCGACCGTTGTCTTGTCCGGAACGAGGCATGTCCATTTCTTCCTCATCATCGTCGTCTTCGGTAAAGCCCATACCCGCATTAGGATTGGTCGACTTCTTAGTAAGTACTTCGTATACAGACTGGTAGCTTACATAGTCGTCATTAAGCACCGTCGCAGCCATGTTACTTTCGTCTTTCAGGATGGCCAGCAACAAGTGCTCCGTATCGGCCTGTTCGCTTTTCAGCAGACGGGCTTCGAGCATACTCATCTTAAGTATGCGTGTTGCTGTGGGCGAAAAGGACATATCGCCTTCGGACAGCAAATTATCGTCTTCGGCATCTCTCAGTTCGTCTTCGAGACGCTTCTTGATTTGATTCAGATTTGCATCGAGTTTCTCCAGCACTTCTACAGCTTTTCCGCCGCCATCACGCAAGATGCCGAGCAGCAGATGTTCGGGTCCGATGATGCTGTTTCCCAGCCGATTGGCTTCTTCTTTGCTATAAGTCAGTACGTCTGAAACTCTTTGTGAAAATTGACTGTTCATTGATTATCTCCTTTATATTAGGTTATATCCGGGGCAAAGATACACATTTTTAGCGTGTGCACATCGCCGTTGCTTAATATTCTACAAATCTCATGCCAAGAATTGTGTGACAAACAGTCTCACGGAGAACCACCAGACAAGGTGTCACCAAAACGAAAGAATCGGTTTCATTTGGGCACAGATTTTCTACTTTAGCCATCATGAGTATTATTCATAACTCGCCAAATAGAATGAAAAAGAAGAGGAAAAGCATCCTCGCAGAGGAGAAAAACGTATGTAAGCCGGCTTCAGATTGCTTCTTGCAAAGGATAACATTGCTTTTCGGACAGAAAAACATTGCTTTTGGCGCACCCAAACATCGACTTTCTCACCGTAAAGAGGCACTTTCGTCGAGCAAAAGAGGGAAGAAAACCCTCAAACGAATAAGAAAACCCTCCGAAAACACCGTTTTCGGTCTAATTCTCTTCTATTTCAAATGTAAACATTTCGCTATTTCGCTGAATATAAGATAGTAAGGTGTTTGCCGCTTCCATTTTTCCCATCACTCCCGACATCCGTCCGAAATACGCGATTCTCAGGCAGCCAGAAAAGCAAAGTGTCATTTTGCTAACGGACAGATTCCTTTTTCGAAGAGGGGAGTATACCTTTATTTATATAGTAATATTCACTCCGCTTGCTTCCTGCCAACTTTCTCGCCGAAACTTTCTTTTCGAAATGTTTTCGTATGTCGTAAAAAAGCAGTACTTTAGCGTGGTTTTTCACAAACCACGCAATGTATAATTAATAATCTTTTTAAATGCTTGAACAAGACAGAATTATAAAGATTAACATCGAGGAGGAAATGAAGTCATCGTACATTGACTACTCCATGTCGGTCATTGTTTCGCGTGCCCTTCCGGATGTTAGAGACGGTTTTAAGCCCGTTCACCGAAGAATTCTTTTCGGTATGATGGGCTTAGGAAATACATCAGACAAACCTTATAAGAAATCGGCCAGAGTCGTGGGCGAAGTATTAGGAAAGTATCACCCGCACGGTGACTTGTCCGTATACGGAGCACTCGTCCGTATGGCACAGCCGTGGGCCATGCGCTACATGCTGGTAGACGGACAAGGAAACTACGGTTCGGTAGACGGCGACAGCGCAGCAGCTATGCGTTACACCGAATGCCGCCTTCAGAAGATCGGCGAAGACATGATGCAGGACATCGACAAGGAAACTGTCGACATGCAGAACAACTTCGACGACTCCTTGCAGGAACCTACCGTCATGCCTACACGCATTCCTAACTTGCTGGTGAATGGTGCGTCGGGTATCGCCGTAGGTATGGCAACCAATATGCCTACCCACAACCTGTCGGAAGTAATCGATGCTTGCGTGGCTTACATTGACAACAACGACATCGAAATCGAAGAGCTGATGAACTACGTCAAAGCCCCCGATTTCCCTACTGGCGGATACATCTACGGCATGAGCGGCGTACGCGAAGCCTACTTAACCGGACGCGGACGCGTAGTTATGCGTGCCAAAGCTGAGATAGAAACCGGCTCGACTCACGATAAAATCGTTGTAACCGAAATTCCTTACGGAGTAAACAAAGCCGAACTCATCAAATCGATAGCCGACCTGGCCAACGAAAAGAAAATAGACGGCATCTCCAACGCCAACGACGAATCCGACCGCGAAGGTATGCGCATCGTCATCGATGTGAAACGCGACGCCAATGCCAGCGTAGTACTGAACAAGTTGTACAAGATGACTCAGCTGCAAACCTCGTTCGGAGTAAACAACGTAGCACTTGTTCACGGACGCCCGCGCCTGCTCAACCTGAAAGACCTTATCAAGTACTTCATCGAGCATCGCCACGAGGTAGTTATACGCCGTACACAATACGACCTGCGCAAAGCCAAAGAACGCGCACACATCCTGGAAGGTCTGATCATTGCTTCGGACAACATCAACGAAGTAATCCGCATTATCCGTGCTGCCAAAACCCCGGCTGATGCCATCACAGGATTGATGGATCGCTTCCAATTGACTGAAATTCAGAGCCGAGCCATCGTCGAAATGCGTCTTCGTCAGCTGACAGGACTTATGCAAGACCAACTCCACGCCGAATACGAAGAAATCAAGAAACAGATAGCCTATCTGGAAGAAATCCTCGTAAACGACGAGCTATGCCGCAAAGTTATCAAAGATGAATTGCTCGAAGTTAAAGAGAAATACGGTGACGAACGACGTTCAGAAATCGTTTACTCGTCCGAAGAATTCAATCCTGAAGACTTCTATGCCGATGATTCGATGATTATCACCATCTCGCACTTGGGCTACATCAAACGTACACCATTGAGCGAATTCCGTGCACAAAACCGCGGTGGGGTAGGTTCCAAGGGAACAGAAACCCGCGACGAAGACTTTGTAGAGCACATCTATCCGGCTACGATGCACAACACTATGATGTTCTTTACCCAAAAAGGTAAATGCTATTGGCTGAAAGTGTACGAAATCCCCGAAGGAACGAAGAATTCCAAGGGTCGCGCCATCCAGAACTTGCTGAACATCGATGCCGACGATGCGGTAAATGCATACCTGCGTGTTAAGAACCTGAACGATCAGGAGTTTATAAACAGTCATTACGTGCTGTTCTGTACCAAGAAAGGTGTCATCAAGAAGACGTTGCTCGAACAATATTCGCGTCCGCGTCAGAACGGTGTCAATGCCATCACCATTCGCGAAGACGACCGCGTCATCGAAGTACGTATGACCAATGGCAATAACGAAATTATCATAGCCAACCGTAACGGACGTGCTATCCGCTTCCACGAAAGTGCAGTCAGAGTCATGGGACGTACAGCTACTGGTGTACGAGGCATCACGCTTGATGAAGACGGCCAGGACGAAGTTATCGGTATGATTTGCATCAAGAATCCGGAAGAAGAAACCATTATGGTAGTATCTGAACAAGGTTACGGCAAGCGCTCCGATATCGAAGACTACCGCAAGACCAACCGTGGAGGAAAAGGTGTAAAAACACTGAACATCACCGAAAAGACTGGTAAGCTGGTAGCTATCAAGTCGGTAACTGATGAAAACGACCTGATGATTATCAACAAATCCGGTATCACTATTCGTCTGAAAGTCGCCGATGTACGTATCATGGGACGTGCCACACAAGGAGTCCGTCTGATTAACCTCGAAAAACGCAACGACGAGATAGGTTCGGTATGTAAGGTTACTTCCGAAAGTGAAGAAACCAACGTAGCAGAAACGCTGGAAGGTGAAAATATAGAGGAAAACGGAATAGCTAATAATGGAGATCTTTTTGGAAACGGTCTTCAGGAGGAGCAAAACGAAAACGAACCAACAACCGATGAAAATGAAGAATAGACATAATATTAATTTTAATTTTTCTACAATCATGAAAAAAGTTTTATTTTCAGTGGTTTTATTGCTTGCCGCTGGCTCAGCTTTCGCACAGGAAAAAGCCGTGAAAGAAGCCAAAAGCATCGCTAATGGAACAAACCCCGATTTTGCTAAAGCTGAACAGCTGATTCAGGGAGCTTTGACCAATCCGGAAACCAAAGACGATCCCGAAACATGGAACGTTGCTGGATTCATCCAACGTCGGAGAAGTGAAAAAGAAATGGAGAATGCCTATTTGAGAAAGCCATACGACACACTCCAAATCTACAATAGCGCATTGAATATGTGCAGATACTTCTTCAAATGCGACGAACTTGCTCAGATTCCTAACGAAAAAGGAAAGATCAAGAACAAGTATAGAAAATCGAATGCCGCTACTATGTTGACTGAAAGAAACAACCTGATCAATGGTGGTATTCAATACTTCAACATGGCAACAGGAAAAGAAGGAGCTGAAGCAAAGGAATACAATCAAAAAGCATTAGATTTCTTTGCTACCTATATTGATATTGCAGCTAGTCCGATGTTTGAAAAAGAAAACCTTCTTCAGACAGATACCGTTCTGCCGCAAATCGCATATTATGCAAGTTTGGCTGCAACAAAGAACGAAGATTATCCCAGCGTATTGAAATATGCACCGTATGCTCAGGATGACAAAGAAGTAGGTAAATATGCTATGGAGTTCATTTCTACAGCTTTGAAAGCTCAAGGAGATACTGTAAAATGGGTAACATCACTGAAAGAAGGTATACAAAAATATCCTGATCATCCGTTCTTCTTCGGCCATTTGATTGATTATTACAGCAGTCATAACAAGTACGATGAAGCAATGCAATTTGCAGATGAAATGTTGGCTAAAGATCCTAATAATACATTCTATCTGTATGTGAAAGGGTATTTGTATCATAATATGTACAATGTCCTCAAAGAGCAGAAAAAAGATCAAGAAGCTAGCGATGCCCTGAATAAAGGAATCGAGTACTACCAAAAGACAGTAGAAGTAGATCCTAATTATGCAGAAGCATATTCTAATTTAGGTCTGATTTACTGTCTGCAAGCTCAAGACTTCTCAGAAAAGGCAACTACAGATGTCAATGATCCGAAATACAAAGAAGATCAGGAAACACTGAAAACATTCTATGAGAAAGCAAGACCTTGCTACGAAAAAGCAAGAGCTTTGAAACCCGACCAAAAAGACTTATGGTTGAACGGTTTGTATCGCGTATACTATAACTTGGATATGGGACCGGAATTCAAAGAAATCGAAGATATGATGCCGTAATCATAGAATTGAAATAACAATCATACAATATAGCCCAGGAAATATTTTCTTGGGCTATATTTTTAATAATACTCTAGATTCTTGTATTTACATACTTAAAAGTGGCACATTATACACGGAATATAAAACTTTAATATCAGTATTATGTTTAATATAACATTAGAAGCAATCCCCTTTCTATCATTTTACACGCCTTATTGCCCAGAAAAAAAGCTTGCAACAAATGTTTTTAGGATCTATTAGTAAGAACCAACATTGGTGTATCTGAATGAAAAATCATTTTCCGTGCAATACTCGGATTAAAAAGCCTATAAAATATATTACGTCTATACGACGTCAAAGCAATAATATCAATATTTTCCTTTTCGATATACTGCTCCAGATTATTTAATAAATCATCATCCTGTACGACATCATAATGAATGTCTAGTTGAGGATATTGCTTATGAAAATATTCTTTTATTCCTCCCAGCTTAATTTCATCCCAAGTGTCCTTAATCCCAGAAAGATGAATTAACGAAACAGAAAACCGGAAGGATTTAAAACTAGCAATCAAAGAATCAAAAGCTATTAAGTCACGTTGATCAAAATTTGTAATAAATGCAATGTGCTTAACTTCAGAGAATTGTCGGAAAGGAGTATTTTCTGGAATAGCTAAAACCGGCACTCGGCTCCGTTCAATAACTTCAGCCGTTACACTACCTATTAAATCCAAATCCTTTTGATTCTTACCTCGTGTACCCATAATAACAATACGCGGACAGCAATCTTTCACATAACGTAAGATTTCTTCCTCTGGAATACCCTCACGAAGCACGCACATATACTTGACATTTGGAAATTGTCCAGAAGCAATCTTCTCTTTTACCTTATCCAATAAGCCATTAAGCTCTGCATGTACCTTTTGCAAGATCGTTTTTACATTTTCATCATCTGAAAGCTGATAATTGAATATATCGCCATACGGTAATGATGTTGAATAAATAGGTGTAAAATACACATGTAATAAAACAACCTCTGCACCTGTATTTTGAGCATAATTAAAGCCAAATTCACAGGCTTTCATCGAATACCCCGAGAAATCTACCGGTATTAAGACTTTATTGCTTGTAGATTTAGTCTGAGAAACCTTCCCTCCTACTACATCTTCTGATAGCCAAGCTGAACTTTCTATAATTTTCAAAGCATGAGGCAAATCGCTTTCTTTTATACGCACACGTACTCCAGAAGAAATAACAGGTTGTATCTGATTGACATTATGTATATAGGTTTCAATACCTTCATCTTCTAAAATAGTTTTTAGTATTTGGGCCTTTGCGTATGTCAAAATAGCTAATGTTACTAACTTATCCTCCATAATTCAAGTATTTTATTGAAAATAAAAGAACAAAAAGCACAAATTTCATAGATAACGATTTCACGGAAATACTATTCCGCAAAAATCCGTGAAATTTGTGCTTCTAAAAACTAGTGATCAACAAATCTCTACTCGCAGATTCAAGATTCCTCAGGTGTTGAATTACTATTATTAGCTATTTCATCTAGGATCTTTAAAGCTCGATCCAAAACCGTTGTATCATCAATCATCACTAAACCACCATCAGGACCCGGCTCTAAATGAATACCTACACTTTTTCCTTCTTTAAAATTATGTCCTCCAAAGAAATTACGCACCGTATCAACATTCAATCCTAATTCATCTGCAATACGATGCATACTGCCATTGGGCAATGAGTCTTTTATTTTACGAAGTTCATTAAATGTTATTGTTCTCATATTCATAAATTTAATGGTTAATACTCTGTTTTATTTAATATCGCGGTATAAACTTAAGGAAAAAATAAGAGAAAACAAACAAAATCCCTATCTTTTTGCAAAAAAATAGTTCGTGTAAGCTTTCTCCTACACGAACTATTCCTCAAGTTTATTTCTCAAAAAATTAAATAACTTCAATAGAAGAAGTAGGTACCCATCCTACTTTACCATCCTCCAAACGTATTTCCTTCCATTCACGCATAGAATTGTCTTTAAGTTCTACCTTACTACCTTCATGGAGGATAAATAAGCTTGTTCCACTTTCACTGGGAGTACTTCGTACTGTGACACTTGGCACAAGGACAATAGCCGCATTACGATTCACTAGTACAGCCTTTTGCTGAGATGCAAAAACATTACTTAATACCACTAATATTAAAAATACAATACCGCCAATAAATCCTCCCTTTTTCAGACTTGCCTGTTTTGAGAAAAAGAAAAGAGCAACAGCAACCAAAAAAAGTATAAAGAATAATATACCGCATTTGGCCCATGCATCCACACTTAAACAATTAATCAATGACTTAATCCAAGCAACAAAGAAAATATCAGGAATGGGAGTTATTTTATCAACAGTCTTAGCACGAGCCATTTCCAAATTCACACGTATATCTGTATTTCCTGGATCAAGTAACAAAGCACGCTCATAATTTAATATAGACTTTGCAATATCATTGGTCTTATAATAGCAGTTACCTAAATTATAATATACCTCAGCCGCTTCTCCTTTTTCCAAAAGCGCTTCGTATATCTGAATGGCTGATTTATAATCATTCTTGATATAGGCACTATCACCTCCTGATTTGGTTATGTTTTTACCGCTCTTTTCTGTAGAAAATTCGGTATGCGATCCTATTGAAACAGAATCTTCCCCTGACTGTATTGAATCCAAGGAAATTTCTTCTGCCCATAAAGACATTGCTATTAATAAGTTAAAGACAAAAAACAATATCTTTTTCATTACTCTTTCCTCCTTGATTAATGTTTAATTGAATTTTCCATTTTGGTAATCACGTTCAAAGATGCAGTATAGACCTTATCCATTGCTTGATTATCACTTCCTGGAGCAAAACGTGCAAACTCACAATCATTCAATGCATCTAAAAAGTCTTTTATCAGAGTATCATCAACACCATACTTACGAAGTTCTTCCTCTATATTATCTTTTGACAAACGCGATACAGGAATACTCAACTTATCACTTATATAACCCCAAAGTGCCTTTAAAACCTCATCATAGAAATCCTCTTTCTTATTCTCCTGCAATAACTTACCTGCCAGCTTCATCCGTTTTACAGCTACTTTATTTGCCTTCTTGGTACGCATTTTAGCTACATTGGCATTAGCAGCTATTTGCTTACGATACACAATAAAGAATACTATAAATGCTATTCCCGGTACCAAATAGAACAAATAATATCCCATTGAACCAAAGAAGAAATCTCCTTTTGGAGTTAATACAACATCGTTCTGCTTGATAAAACGAATATCTTCATTCAAAACTTTCAAGTCTTCCTTATTGGTAAAGTTAGCTATCGTCTGTGCCGCATTACCAGCTCCCTTCTCAACTTGTAACGTATATTCATCCGTAGTCAACACTTTATAAGACTGAGAATGAATATCAAAATAACTAAACTTTATAGATGGAATCTTAAAAGTACCCGCATTACGCGGAATAGCCAAATATTCAATAACCTGACTTCCAGACAGTCCGGCATTAGTCAAACGGAAATTATTTTCAACCTTCGGATCATAGACCTCAAAATCTTCAGGAAATTTCACTTCTGGAGTAGAAAGCAATTTCAGATTTCCCGTTCCAGAAATAACCACTTTTAAGGTAACGGCATCATTAGTCTTCAATTTGGTCTCATTGATAGAAGAAGAAATGCTAAATTCACCTACCCCGCCAGAAAAACCTTCAGGTTTACCCGAAGGCAGAGGCTTCGCATTAATCGTTACTTGAGGCGTTATCAGCGTTTTCTTCACTTCTACATAGTTGCTACCCCCATTCAAAAATGCTTCAAACGGATCATTCACCTGCACTGCTTTAGCTATTGATGCATCAAAACGAGCCGGTTCTATCGTCAATTTACCAGATTGTTGGGGGAAAAGTACGAACTGACGATAAACAGTTGTCTGATAATTCCGGCCTTTATAATGTTCCAAACTCCATCGGCGATCGTTGGGCAATTCTACTTCTTGGGAATGAAAGCCTTTAAAATCTGGCAGTTTTACATTATCAAAGCCACGTAAATCAACTAATGTATATATTTTATAAGTCAGCAAAAAGGCTTCCTGCTCATACACATTCACTTTACTGGCCGTAGCCGTTATAATTAAATCATCCTTTGAAACAGAAGAGCCGGAAGATGCCTGTCCAGATCTACCACCTCTACTTTGATTTCCAGAAGATGACTGCTGGTCAGCTGGCAAAACCTTGACTTTTACAGAGTTAGAGATCATTTGATTACCCCCTGCGGTAATAGAAGCACCTGGAATAGTGAATGTACCTTCCTTATTCGCCATTAATATATAAGTAAAAGTCAGATTTTCACTTCTTTTCCCGTTAATGCTCTGCATGCTATAAGAACGGCTCGGTCCCATAAGTACTTCGAAATCCTTAATAGAAGGCACCCGGAAATCTCTTACATCTTGTGTATTCACTGTATAAGATAGCCTAAATTGGTCTCCTACAGCCACTGCCTCCGGTGCTGATGCCGAAAAAGTAATTTTGTCATCGGCAATAGCAGTATGTACAAAAACAGCCATTAAAGCTATCCATATAAAAACAAATTTTCTCATATATCATCTCTTTTTTATTACCAATCTTTCTCTAAACGTCCTCCTTGGATGACTTGTTGCTGCTTCTTTACTTTGTCCTGAACATCTTTCTCGTCCTGCATCACAGACTTCAATAATTGTTCTGCATTTTCTTTAGACATCTGTTCATTTTGTTTCTGTGACTGTGGAGGTTGCTGTTGTTGATTATTCTGTTGATCCTGCTTATTCTCCTGATCTTTCTTTTCCTGTTCCTTTTTCTCTTGTTCCTTATTTTGATCTTGATTTTGGTCCTGATTCTGCTGATTTTGCTCTTGGTCTTTTAATAGTTTCTGTGCTAAAGCCAGATTATAACGAGTTTCATCATCTTTGGGATTATTGCGCAATGATTCTTTATAAGCTTCCACTGCTTTTGCATAATCTTTTTGTGTCTGAAAGATATCCCCTATATTATGAAATATATAGGCCAGTTTTGATTTATCCTTTTCTATTTTTGCAGCAGAACTATACTGTTCCATAGCCTCCTGTACCTTATTTTGTCTGACCAACGTATTTCCCAAATTATACATTGATATAGAAGATTTTGGATTTACTTCCAACGCTTTTCTATAATTTACTTCAGCATCAACAAATACACTGTCTTTAAAAGCCCGATTTCCTTTACGTATATAATCACGTTCAGCCTTTTGGGCTGAAGCAGAAAATATAGCAGCAAACATCATCAGAACTAGCCCTATGCATCTTTTCTGTAACATAATAATCATTTCTTATTTGAAAATAGATGAATATTTCGGAACAATGGATTTTTACGTTCCAAAATCAACATTTCAACCAATAATAATATCAATATAAACCACGCTACAGCCTGAAACTGCTCATTAAATTCCGTGTAAACTTGAGTCTCGACATCAGCCTTAGCCATTTTATTAATTTCCTGTCCAATAGCCTTTTGTGCATTGTTGGTATTATCAACACGTACATAAAGTCCATTTCCTGCTTTTGCGATTTCCTGGCACATTGCTTCATTGAGACGTGTCACAATCACATTACCTTCACGGTCTTTACGATAATCATTGGTACCCTCCATAGGTATTGGTGCTCCATCAGGCAATCCTACACCAAGCACATTTACCTGAATTCCTTTTTGGGCAGCTTCTGTCGCAGCTTCCACAGCACCTCCTTCATGGTTTTCACCATCTGTAATCACAATTACCGCACGCCCAACTCCTTCTTGCGGAGTAAAACTACGCGTAGCCAAGTTTATGGCAGCACCAATAGCTGTTCCTTGCTTCGATATCAATGACGGGTCGATAGATTCCAAAAACATTTTTGCAGAAATATAATCGCTGGTAATAGGCAGCTGTGTAAAAGCATCTCCCGCAAAAACAATCATACCAACTTTGTCATTTTCCATTTTATCAACCAACTGAGCAACCAATCGCTTTGCTTTAGCCAAACGACTAGGCTGCACATCTTGAGCCAACATCGAATTAGATATGTCCAACGCAATCATTACTTCTACTCCCTGCCGTTTTACCGTTTCAAGTTTTGAACCAAACTGCGGGCGTGCCAATAACAAAGAAAATAAAGCTACCACAAGCCATATTATTCCGAATTTCACATCTGGACGATACTTTGAGACATCTGGCATCAACATTGCCATCAGTTCTGGATCACCAAATTTACGTATAGCTCGTCTTCTCCTATAATTGGAATACCAATAAAGCAGTGCTAAAACAGGCAACAATAATAATAAATATAAATATGCAGGCTCTTCAAATCGAAACATTTTTACTAAGATTTAAATTCTACAACATACAAAATACACATCCAAAGAAACAGACCTATGGAATTTTCTTTAGAATGGTATTTCTTAACAGTACCTCCAATAATACACATAAGAAAGCTGCCAACGCAAACCAGCGGTATTCTTCTTGTCGTTTACTATACTCTTTTACATTAAGTTTTGTCTTCTCCAACTTATCGATTTCTTCATATACTTCCTTCAACTTTGAATTACTCGTTGCGCGAAAATAGTTACCATCGGTTGTTCCGGCAATTTGCGTCAATGTCTTTTCATCAATTTCTACAGGCATATTCACATATTGCACTGTTCCTCCTACCGGATAAGGATAAGGTGCCATTCCATTAGTACCTACACCAATGGTATAAACCCTAATTCCAAAACTTTTTGCTATTTCAGCAGCAGTCAACGGAGAAATTTCTCCTCTATTATTTGTTCCATCCGTCAACAATATAACTACTTTTGATTTTGCCTTGCTGTCTTTCAAGCGAGTAACCGCATTGGCAATTCCCATTCCGACTGCCGTTCCATCCTCTATAAGCCCACATTTCACATCCTTGATCAAATTTAGCAACACTGCATGATCAACCGTCAACGGACATTGTGTAAAACTCTCACCTGCGAACAAAGTTATACCGATATTGTCATTAGGACGTCCGTTAATGAATTCAGCAGCTACATCTTTTGCTGCTTCCAGACGATTCGGCTTCAAGTCTTCAGCTAGCATACTGGTAGACACATCAATAGCCAACATTATATCGATACCCTCTATTTCACTATTTTGCCAACTATTAGTTGTTTGTGGACGTGCTAAAACAAGAATAATCAATACCAAAGAAATGATCCGAAGCACAAATGGAACGTGCAACAAATAATTCTTATAACTCTTAGGTGTATGAGCATAGACACGAGCATCTGAAATCTGAAGCGTAGCCTCAGATTTCTTCCTCTTCATAATATACCATAACACATAAGGTATAATCAGTATCAATAAAAATAAATATTCAATATTGGCAAAAACCATGATACTTATAACTTTTACAAATTACAAAATTCAACCTCTACAATGATCTTCATGCAAAATATGAATACAATTCTGTACCTATATATATTAATGAAGCAATAACAGCAATCAACAATACTACAATTCCGGCGCCAAGCAATATTTTCATACGCAATGAGCGTTTCTCAATAACCGTAATCTCTGTAGGTTGCGGCTTAGCATTATCATCCTCCTGAACCTTTGTTTCATTAATAAAATCTATAGCATTAATCAGATTTGCATCGTTTTCATTCATTAACGGATTATGCTTGGCAAATTTCACCAAATCAGCTGTTTCAAATAAAGAGCGCAAATCTGCAATTGCATCCTTATCATTAACTTCCAATAATTTAGCAATGATTTCCGAAGAAGTCATTTCCAGTGCATTAAATCCAAAACGATCTTTTATATATCCACGAAGTGCATCTGTCAACTCTGTATAATACTCCTTCTGCATACCTTTCTGCCAAACCTTCTCGGCCTTGATTCGTTCAATCTCTTGCAAAGCCAACTGATGTGGAGGCAATTTAGGCTCTACCTTCACTTTTCGAATAATTGGTTTATTATCAAAAATTCGCATAATTAAGTATACAAGGAGAAAACCGAACGGAATCAGCAAAATACCACATGCCATAACTCCATACCAGTCTTTCCAAACAAAAGGTGCAGCCATTACAGGCTTCGGACCATAAAAACGTAATGTATCCAATGGAACGGAATATACTTTCAAAGCCAATGCTTTTGACAGGTACGGTTTATTGTCAACCAAAACCTGCATTGGAGGCAAATAATAAAGAGCGGAATCAAAAGAAGTAATGGTATATTCCTGCTTTATCAACAAACGTTTCCTGTCATTCAGATATTGAGTATCCGGTTTAGCTATGTCTATAATTTCAACTCCTTTTACAATTGTATCTGTATAAACTGGAAAAATCGCACGTTTGTCGGCATCCGTCGAAACCTCTAAAGTGATTTTAGTCTGCTCTCCTATAAGAATCTGCAAAGAATCTATTTTGGCATCTACCGTCACCGACTGAGCTGCCATTCTGCCAGTCAACAGTCCTAACAGCGTTATCAGAAATATAATTTTTCTCATTTCCCGATCAATTTCGTTTTGCAAACAAACTCATCAATGCCTTGACATAATCCTGATCAGTCCGCACTGACACGTTGTCCACATTGCTTTTAGTAAATGTTTCATTCAGTTCAGCCTGCCTATTTACCCACCAGTCATGATGAGCACGGCGCACCGCACGCGAAGAAGTATCAATCCATTGTTCATGTCCGGTTTCTGCATCCTTTATTTTCATCATTCCTATCGCCGGTAATTCTTCAACACGCTTATCATACACCTGTATAGCTACCACATCATGCTTCCGGTTAGCAATTGTCATTGCATTTCTAAAACTCTCCTGATCAATAAAATCAGATAGGATAAAAGCTGTGCAACGACGTTTCATCACATTTGTCAGATATTCCAACCCAAGCCTGATATTAGTTCTTCTACTTTCGGCATGAAAATCTATCAGTTCACGAATGATGTAAAGTATATGCTTACGTCCCTTTTTAGGAGGGATAAATTTTTCTATCTGATCCGAAAAGAAAATGACTCCAATTTTATCATTATTTTGTATGGCTGAGAAAGCCAAAGTTGCGGCTATTTCTGTTACCATATCCTTCTTCATTTGCTTTACCGTACCAAATTCCAAACTTCCGGAAACATCAACCAACAACATCACTGTAAGTTCACGCTCTTCTTCAAAAACCTTCACAAAAGGTTTATTGAAACGAGCAGTAACATTCCAATCGATGTCGCGAATATCGTCACCAAACTGATATTCACGGACTTCCGAAAAGGCCATACCTCTACCTTTAAAAGCCGAATGATACTGGCCTGCAAAGATATTATTGGACAATCCTCGGGTCTTGATTTCAATCTGACGAACTTTTTTTAATATATCTGTTGTTTCCATTGATCCAATCTAAACAATCATTTTCTTTCTAAAGCATAATACCTGTTACATTCATTAGGGTACTTCTACTTTATTCAAGATCTTGCTTACAATCTCATCCGATGTTAAATTACTTGCCTCTGCTTCATAAGTCAATCCTATACGGTGACGCAATACATCATGTGCTACAGCACGTACATCCTCAGGAATCACATATCCACGGCGCTTAATAAAAGCATAACTTCTTGCAGCCAATGCCAAATTAATAGAAGCACGCGGAGAGCCACCAAAACCAATCATTTCTTTCAATTCCTTCAAATCATATTTCTCAGGATAACGTGTAGCAAAGACAATGTCTACAATATATTTTTCGATTTTCTCATCCAGATATACCTGACGCACTACTTTACGTGCCTCGATTATTTCTTCCGCCTTCAGAATAGGTTTAACAGAAAATTTATCCCCACTAATATTCTGACGGATTATTAATTTTTCTTCCTCCAGTTTTGGATAATCAATAATCACTTTCAGCATAAAACGGTCTACCTGAGCTTCAGGCAATGGATAAGTACCTTCCTGTTCTATAGGATTCTGTGTTGCAAGCACCAAAAAAGGCTCTGGCAGTCTAAATGTATCCTTACCTATAGTAACTTGACGTTCCTGCATTGCTTCCAACAAAGCACTTTGTACTTTGGCTGGTGCACGGTTAATTTCATCAGCCAATACAAAATTAGCAAATACCGGACCTTTTTTAACTTGGAAAGCTTCATCTTTCTGGCTATATACCATGGTACCGATTACATCCGCCGGCAATAAGTCTGGCGTAAACTGAATACGGCTATATTGGGCATCAATCAAAGAAGCCAATGTCTTTATGGCTAAAGTTTTTGCAAGTCCAGGGACACCTTCCAACAATACATGTCCATCAGACAGCAAACCTATTAACAATGACTCTATCAAATGTTTCTGACCAACAATCACTTGGTCCATACCCGTAGTAAGATTAGTAATGAAAGCACTCTGTCTTTCAATTCGCTCATTCAACTCGCGAATATCAACTGTTCCAGTCATAAATTAAGATATTTTTATATTTTCACATTCATTCATTATACCCCGGAATCAACCGGTGTTTTTCTTTCCGCTTTCAAATGTACAGGAATAAATTAACCAGACCAATTAATTTTTATTAAAAAAGCATTGTGTAGTCTTCAGATTAAACTACTTTCATAGAGTTTAGTATTTAGCACAAAAAAACAGCATTTTTTCACTATTTCTTAGCCAAATCTGGTATTTTTATCGTTATTCCCGAAGGTACGTTGTCCGGATTCTTAATAAGTTCCTGATTATGTTTCACTATATAAGGCCATAAAGCTTTTGTTCCATAGAATCGTAGAGATATTTTTGTTAACGTTTCCCCTTCTTTCATCGTATAAGTGGCTTTTGTACCAACAATCTCATAATCTACAGAGTCTAGTATAAACAAGTTTTTAGAGGCCTTGACCGTCTTCTTTACATCTTTTTGAGGTGTAGATGAAGCCTTCGGTGTAACATTCTTTTTTATAGTTTCCGAATTAACTGTATCCTGAGTTGTTGCCTTGATTGTATCGGCAATAGCTTTTCCGCTATCTCCATTACTTTCTAAACCAATCATAGTTATAGAGTCTAACTGAGACTTATTTTTATCCGTATCCTCTACCCGAATTGTATCTCTATCCGATATTCTTACCTCATTTTCTTTATGTTGCATCAGGTCTGGCCAGTACATCGCCCCCACAACAGCTATACATATTAATACAACAATAATAGCCGTGCTCACCAAATACTTCATCAACGCCGTACCTCCTCCTTCTTGATGTTCAGAAGAGGTCTCGTTTTTCAGATTTTCAATATTTTCCTCTATGTCCTCTTCCTCCACAGGCTTCTTCTCTTCTTCAGGCAATTCTGTTTGTTCTATACTTATTGAATGATTTTCTTCCTCCGATTCCACCAACGTTCTTTCTGGTTCAGAAATATTATTAGTTGAAACCACAGTTGCAGTCTCCTCCTCCTGACATTGCATAACAGGATCCTCTGTTACCGTTTTACTCTCATTGTCATCATCATCTGTACTACTGTCTGTCGCAGGCATATCATCAAACACCACATTGTCATTCAATAAAACCGATTCAAAATGAGCAAAAGGTTTATTGATAGCCTCCTTTAGCAAGGTTTCAGGAGTAAATGATATTTTGGCATGTCCCAGAATCTCAAAACGTTCACCCGTATTAATATTGATGCTTTCCCGACTTTCTACATTTATCAATTTAAAGGTTCCCAACCCCCTTATTTTCACATATTTATCTTTCTCCAAAGATTCTTCAATCAAAGCAAAAAACTCCCTCACAAAACTTTCTGCATCCGATCTGTTCATACTATGTTTTTCAGCCAGCAGATCAATCAAATCCTGTATATTCAGTTTATCCGACATATTTTATGATAAAAGGGAATTATTATTTGAATTTATCCTTTAAAGAAGAACTTGGTTTGTAAGTCAATATCAGCTTGGGAGGTATCAACATACGTTGTTTAGTTACAGGATTCACAGAAATACGTTCTATTTTCTTTTTTACTTCAAATGTACCGAAGCCTTGTATAGAAATAACATTTCCCTCCTGCCACTGTTGTGACATTGACGATAACAGCGAAGATACCAATTCCGAAGTATCTTTTAATGTATATCCCAGTCTAGAAGACAATTCTGTTACAAACTCTTTATTATTCAAAGCTTCTACTTTTAAATATCACATAATAATATCCACACCCACTTATACCCTAAACAATTTCTCCAAAAAGGTCAAAATCATCTGAGCTTAAAATACGAACATTATAAAAACATCCGATTTCTAATTCTCTATCTTGCTTTTCAATCAAAACTTCGGGATCCACTTCAGGTGAATCAAATTCCGTTCTTCCTATATAATAATCACCTTCAATGCGATCGATTATAACCTTCATTATTTGCCCGACTTTGGCCGCACTCAACTCTGCAGATATTCCCTGCTGAATAGCCATCAGTTCGTCCAAACGTTTTTCCTTCACTTCCTGTGGAATGGAATCCTCATAATTCGCAGCCGAATATGTCCCTTCTTCTTCCGAATAGGCAAAAGCCCCCATTCTGTCAAAACGAGCCTTACGGACAAAATCCTTCAGTTCTTCAAAATCCGCTTCCATTTCTCCTGGATGCCCGACCATAAGTGTCGTACGCAAGTGAATGCCAGGCACTTCTTTTCTAAATTCTTCTATTAACTTATAAGTATCTTCTTTTGTAACATGACGCCGCATTTTTTCCAACATATTATCGCTAATATGCTGCAAAGCAATATCCATATATTTACAGACATTATCATGTTCACGCATAACCCTAAACAGTTCCTTAGGAAAATGAGCCGGATATGCATAATGTAGACGGATCCATTCGACACCGTCAATCTCTGCAATACGCTCAATCAATTCAGGAAGCATTTGCTTTTTGTACAAATCAACCCCATAATACGTCAATTCCTGAGCAATTATCTGTAATTCCTTTACTCCTTTTGCTACAAGATATTTAACTTCGTCCAATATTTCTTCCATCGGACGTGATACATGACGTCCTGTTATTATAGGAATTGCACAATATGAACATTTACGATCACATCCTTCGGAGATTTTCAGATATGCATAATGTTTCGGGGTTGTAAGGGTTCGCTCATTCCGCAACTCTTCATGGTACACCTTTCCTAAATCAGCAAGCAGATTTTTCCAGTCAAATTTACCATAGAACTTATCTACTTGTGGAATTTCCACAGAAAGTTCTTTCAGATAACGTTCCGAAAGACATCCCATAACATACAACCGTTCAAGGTCTCCCTGCTCTTTGGCTTGGGCAAATTCAAGAATCATATTGATAGACTCTTCTTTTGCATCGCCAATAAAGCCGCACGTATTAATAACAGCAATCTGCCCCTTCGGATGTTCGGCATCATGAGTAACCTTATAACCAACAGCTTCTAACTGACGCATTAAATGTTCCGAATCCACCAGGTTTTTAGAACATCCTAACGTAATAATATCTATTGTTTTCCGTCTCATGCATTTCCTCCAAACAAAGAATCTACAAATTCCTTTTTACGGAAAACCTGCAAATCTTCCATTCCCTCTCCTAATCCAATATATTTTACGGGGATTTTAAACTGATCTGAAATACCAATAACAACACCACCCTTAGCTGTACCATCCAACTTTGTAACAGCCATAGCAGTTACCTCAGTAGCCAATGTAAATTGCTTGGCCTGTTCAAAAGCATTTTGTCCTGTAGATCCGTCCAAAACCAATAAAACTTCATTCGGAGCATCAGCAACAACTTTTTTCATAACATTCTTTATCTTGGTCAATTCATTCATCAGACCAACTTTGTTATGAAGACGTCCGGCCGTATCAATAATCACCACATCTGCATGATTGGCAACGGCAGAACTAAGTGTATCAAAAGCAACTGAGGCCGGATCAGCACCCATTTTTTGTTTGACGACAGGCACTCCCACACGTTCTCCCCAAATCACCAGTTGTTCTACAGCAGCAGCTCTAAATGTATCAGCGGCCCCGAGATATACAGTTTTACCAGCTTTTTTAAACTGATAAGCCAATTTTCCAATTGTCGTAGTCTTACCCACTCCGTTTACTCCTACTACCATAATAACGTATGGCTTATTCGAAATAGGAGCTTCGAAGTCATCCACATCATCCGAATTATTTTCTGTCAGCAAAGCTGCAATTTCATCGCGCAAAATATGGTTCAATTCTGTCGCATTCATATATTTATCGGTTGCAGCACGTTTCTCAATACGTTCTATAATCTTCAACGTAGTTTCCACTCCCACATCCGATGTTATCAGAACTTCTTCCAGATTATCTAAAACTTCATCATCAACCTTCGATTTTCCAGCCACAGCGCGGGCTATTTTTCCAAACACACTTTCTTTGGTTTTAGACAAACCCTTATCCAAGGTTTCTTTCTTTTCCTTTGAGAAAAAACTAAAAAATCCCATAATTTAAATATTTGTACGACAACATTATGCTACAAAGATATAATAAAACTGACAAATAATAAACACTTCCACCCTTTTTTAAAAAAGAAATCCTCTCATCGAAAAAATCAATGAGAGGATTTTTTATTCTTTATCAGCGCTCCAACAAAACTAAGCACTCTTATACTTATTTCTTAAAGAAATCCTGTACTTTCTCGTTAGGAACCATTTGTTCATCAAAGATGTAAGCACCCGTCTTCGGAGACTTCACCATCTTAATAACTTTCGTATAAGCACGACCTTCTTTAGAACCTTCGTGCAAACTTGCTACTGTTTTCTTTGCCATGGATTATACTATTTTATTTAATTTCCTTATGAACTGTTACTCTTTTCAGAATGGGGTTATATTTTTTCAACTCCAATCTTTCAGTAGTATTCTTTCTATTTTTTGTTGTAATATAGCGAGAAGTACCCGGCATACCGCTATCCTTCTGCTCTGTGCATTCCAAAATCACTTGCACTCTGTTACCTTTTGTTTTCTTTGCCATAATCAGTATCTCCTCTTACTTTTTAGCCAATAACCTTGATGCTTTTCCAATCGCAATATCCCTTAGCAACAGCTTCGGTCAAAGCAGCATCCAATCCTTTTTTATTAATAATACGCAGCCCGTTAGCACAAATACTAAGGCTGATCCAACAATCTTGTTCTACATAATAGAACTTTTTGTTAAACAAGTTCACGTCAAAAGTTCTTTTAGTTCTTCTTTTTGAGTGTGAAACATTGTTGCCAATCATGGCTTTCTTTCCGGTAATTTGACAAATCTTCGACATTTCTATCTCTATTTTTATAGTTTTTATCTTGCTTATTTCAAACAGAGCGCAAAGTAAGCACTTTTATCGTTACAAAACAAGTATTTCTTAAAATAATTCACTGTCTAATAGTATTTTTCTTTATTCCAAACCGTTTCTAAGCATGATAAGGGCATTTTTAATGGCTTTTTCCACATTTCCTGCTCTTCCATCGTCGCCTTCCTGTTTCATGGTAACAATTTCATTTTTATATGCAACTGCTATCCACACCGTACCAACAGGCTTTTCTAAGGTTCCGCCTCCCGGACCGGCAATCCCCGAAGTAGCAATTGCACAGTCAGTTTTCAGCCTATTCATCGCACCTTTTGCCATTTCAATCACTGTTTCACGACTTACTGCACCATACGCAGACAATGTCTCAGGAGATACTCCAAGCAGATTCTTTTTTACCTCATTGTCATACGCCACAATACCTCCTTTAAAATATCCAGAACTACCTGGTACCGATGTAATCAGTGCCGCAACTCCTCCTCCCGTACAACTTTCTGCGGTGGAAAGGGAGAGATTATTCGCAATCAACAGCTTTCCTATTTCCTCCTCCAGTTTCATATCTTACTAATTATACAGTTCTTTTTCTTGTCATTTCAATGTTACACGCGAATATGCAGGCGCTTCCATCGGACAGAAATCCTTATCCTGGTATTTAAAATAGCCTGTAATGGCAATCATCGCTGCATTATCTGTCGTATAACTGAATTTTGGAATAAATATCTTCCATCCATATTTTGAAGCATGTTCACGAAAAGCATTCCGCAAGCCATTATTAGCCGACACTCCACCGGCAACAGCAACTTCCTTTATATTATATTGTTTAGCAGCCTTGCGCAGCTTATCCATCAATATATCTACAATAGTAGCCTCCAATGAAGCAGCCAGATCTGTCTTATGGTGCTCTATAAAGTCCGGATCATCCTTAATCCAGTCGCGCAAAGAATAAAGGAAAGATGTTTTCAGTCCGCTGAAACTGTAATCCAACCCTGGTATATGAGGTTTGCTGAAACTAAATGCTTTCGGATTTCCTTGGCGTGCCAGTTTATCAATAATAGGACCGCCCGGATAACCCAGACCCATCACTTTCGAACATTTATCAATAGCTTCACCGGCAGCATCGTCAATAGTCTGCCCCAATATTTCCATGTCATTATAGGCTTTTACTAAAATAATCTGCGAGTTTCCTCCAGATACCAACAGGCACAAGAAGGGATAATCAGGTTGCTCCGATTCTTCACCTTCGACTTTAATAAAATGAGCCAAAACATGTCCTGTCAAATGATTAACATCTATCATTGGAATTCCTAACGAAGCGGCAAATCCTTTTGCAAAAGATACCCCCACCAATAAAGAGCCCATTAAACCCGGCCCTCTCGTAAAGGCGATAGCACTTAATTCTTCTTTTGTCACTCCAGCCCGCTTTAATGCCTCATGCACCACTGGAACAATATTTTGCTGATGTGCGCGCGAAGCCAATTCCGGAACTACTCCTCCATAAGCTTCATGGACAGCCTGACTGGCTATTACATTCGAAAGTAAATAACCATCTTTGATAACCGCAGCCGATGTATCGTCACACGAAGATTCTATTCCTAAAATTACTGTACTCATAGTGTTTATTTACGTTTAAACCTTGCAAAAGTAATGATAAAAGTAGGAAGGATAACGTTTTATTTTATATTTTTGTTGGCCGAACAGAAAAATTAACCGCTCATCAAGAAAGTTAAAAGGATAGTACGTTGGGTTCTTGGTATCATATTAACTTTGTATATCGGGACTATTCTCTTGCTGAATCTGCCTTCTATTCAGCAGGAGTTGTCGTCTATTGTTGCAAAAGAGCTTTCGTCCCAATTGGATAGTAAAATGACTATCAAGAAGATAGACATCGGACTACTTAATCGTATCATTATCGAAGATCTTCTTTTAAATGACCAATCTGGAAAGGATATGTTAAAAGTGGCACGTCTTTCCGCCAAATTCGACATAATTCCTTTGCTGAAAGGAAAAATATCCATCAGCAACGTGCAACTCTTTGGATTCAACATTTCCTTGGAAAAAGAGACCCCCGAGGCCAAACCTAATTTTCAGTTTGTATTAGATGCTTTTGCCCCCAAGGACAGTATCAAAAAAGAATCCAATTTGAACCTTCGTATCAACTCAGTGCTGATACGTCGAGGGAAATTATCCTATAATGTACTTTCCGCACAGGATACACCGGGAAAATTTAATCCACAACGTATCCAATTGCAAAATATCATAGCCAATATTTCATTAAAAGCCATACAGAACGATTCTATCAATGCCGCAATCAAGCGCATGAGTGTAGAAGAAGCCAACTCTGGCTTCGAATTGAAAAAGTTAAGTCTGAAGTTGATTGCCAATGACCATAAAATGAGCATTGAAGATTTTCATGTCGATTTGCCTAACACAGCCTTGGCTATGGACACCATACAAATGCAATACGATAGTCTCAGTACATTTAAAAACTTTGCGGATGAAGTTGATTTCTCTTTTCGTATTCTGCCTTCTAGCATAACATTGCAAGATATCGCCCCCTTTGTTCCAGCGTTTAAAGAGTTTAAAGAAAAGCTTCAGTTAGAATTAGATATTAACGGGAGTATCAATCAATTAGAGTGTCCATATATATCTATTTCATCGGGCAATCATTTCTACCTTAAAGGAGACTTGTCATTACAAAACCTGTCTCAGCCACACAATGCATTAGTTTTCGGTCATCTTACCAACCTATATGCCGATTCAGAGGGACTCAACTTTTTCACCAGAAATTTTAATAAGAAAGAGCTCAATCTCAGTCCTATATTCAAAAACATGGGGTTTGTTGCATTTCAAGGCGAAATATCCGGCTACTTTACAGACCTAGTAACCTACGGACAAGTACGGACCAATTTAGGTACCATCCACAGCGACTTAAAACTTACACTCAATAAAGAACAAAACAACATTTCCTATTCCGGTTCTGTAAAAACAAAAAATTTCGAACTTGGCAAAATGATAGGGAATAATAAAATGGGAAAAATTACTCTCGACTTAAAAGTTAATGGTAATCACCGTAACCAGCTCTATCCGTCTGTCAATATGCAAGGGCTGATCGCATCTGCCGATTATAGCGGATATACCTACGAAAATATAACATTAGACGGAGAATACAAACAAGGAGGATTTAATGGTAAAATTGCGTTGGACGACCCTAACATATTTCTCCAACTAAACGGAAATGTCAATATTGCCAGCAAAAATCCAACATTCAACTTCAGTGCAGATATCAGCAACTTCCGTCCCAACAACCTTCATTTAACCTCGAAATATAAGAACACCGAAGTTGCCGTAAAGGTAAAAGCTGATTTTACGGGAGGATCTATCGATGAAATGAAGGGAGAAATCAATGTAGACAGCTTGACTTTTGTCAGTCCTGACAAAAACTATTTCATGCAAAACCTGAAACTGACAGCTACTCAGAAAGACGAACATAACAAAAGTCTAAACATAACATCCAGTTTCCTCAAAGGCAACATTGAAGGCGATTACTCATATCGCACACTACCGGCCAGTGTGCTCAACATCATGCGCAAGTATGTACCGGCTCTTATTCTGCCTGACAGAAAAACGATTGAAACCGAAAACAATTTCTATTTCGATCTGCATCTGTTCGATACCGAGCTATTATCTACTGTATTTCAAATCCCCCTGAAACTATATACGCACTCTACATTAAAAGGGTATTTTAACGACAAAGCACAACGCATACGTATAGAAGGCTATTTCCCACGCTTTCGCTATGAAGACAAGTTCTTCGAATCGGGTATGATATTGTGTGAAAACCCAGGCGATCAGTTCCACACCAGAATCAGGTTTACCAATCGTAAGTCTGCCGGCTCGGTCAATCTGTCTGTCGACGCCAAAGCCAAAAACGATAGTATACAAACTATTTTAAATTGGGGAAACAGCAGCAAAGTGACTTACAGCGGACAACTTTCTGCCATAGCCCAATTCATCCGACAGCAAAAAAGCGAAACTCCTGCAAGCACCAAACAGCGCCGTTCCAGGTCAAGACCCCCCCAAGCTGCATCGCCTCTTACTACTATTATAAATGTACAGCCCACTGATATCATTCTCAACGATACACTTTGGAGAGTACATCCGTCACAGATTGTAGTTGATTCAGGGAAAGTGCACATCAACGAATTTCGTTTCACCCATAAAGAACGCTATCTGCGCATCAATGGCATACTGTCCGATTCGCCTCAGGATACCGTCCGCCTCGACCTGAAGAAAATCAATATTGGCTATGTCTTCGATATTGCCGCACTGAACGTCAACTTCAAAGGAGAAGCCACTGGCCAGGCTTATGCCAATGGCGTACTGAAACAGCCGGTTATGAGTACCAACCTTCATATCCGAAATTTCGGATTAAACGACGGTCTGCTTGGAGATGCTGATATTCAGGGCAAATGGCACCACGACATAAAGGGTATTTATCTGGATGCACATATCCGCGAACAAGAGATAGCACAAAGCCATGTATACGGATTCATATATCCGCTAAAACCCACCAGTGCCCTTGACCTCCAAATAGAAGCTCACAACACAAACCTGAAATTCGTCCATCATTATATGAATAGCATTACGCCCGAATTCAACGGACGTGTCAGCGGAAACGTACATTTCTATGGGAAATTCAAGGCTCTCACGATGGACGGCCGTGTGACTGGCGACGCATCCATGAAGGTAGAAGTTCTTAATACTACATTCTCGCTGAAAGATAGTATTCTGATCACTCCTGACGGATTGACTTTCAACAACAACCGGATTTACGATACTCAGGGACATGAAGGTCGCATGAGTGGAGAGTTGCGCTACGAACATTTCAAGAATCTGAGATACAGGTTCAATTTTTCTGTCAACAACATGCTGGTCATGAATACGCGTGAATCGCATGACTTTCCTTTCTATGGTACTATTTATGGAACCGGCAACGCTACCATATCGGGCAATCAGCTGGACGGAGTCAATATTGACGTAGCCATGACTACCAACCGGAATTCCAGCTTTACCTACATAAAGGACTATGTTTCGTCTGCTGCCAGCAGCCAGTTCATCAAGTTTGTGGACAAAACTCCACGGCGTGCTGTTTTGCAGGATACCCTGCTTCTTTCGGCTTACGAACTGGCTCAAAAAGAAATGGAGCAGGAAGAGGAAGAAAACGAAACCGATATTCACTTGAACCTCCTGGTAGACGCGACTCCGGAAGCCACTATGAAAATTATTATGGACCCGGTTGCCGGAGATTACATCAGTGGCAGAGGAAGTGGAAACATACGGACCGAATTCTATAATAAAGGCGATGTCCGGATGTTTGGCAGTTACCGGATCAATCAGGGAATATATAAGTTCAGTCTTCAGGAAGTCATCCGAAAAGACTTTATCATTAAAGACGGAAGCACCATCACTTTCAACGGTTCACCGCTGAATGCGACGCTTGACATCAGCGCCAGCTATACTGTCAACTCAGCTTCATTGAACGACCTGATTTCAAACGCAAGTGCCTATGTCGACCAGGCCAATGTCAAAGTAAACTGCCTCATGAACCTGACCGGCCAGCTTACTTCTCCCGACATCAAACTGGGACTGGAGTTACCCAACGAACGCGACGAAGTCCAGGCATTGGTACGCAACTACATTCCTACCGACGAACAAATGAACATGCAGATTCTTTATCTTCTCAGCATCGGAAAGTTTTCTCCTGAAAATGTCGATGGAACTCAGAATTCCGATATGATGTCCAGTGTGCTCTCCTCAACCCTGTCGGGACAGCTGAACAATGCTCTGTCACACATCATCAACAGCAACAACTGGAACTTCGGTACCAACTTCAGTACCGGAGAAAAGGGCTGGACGGATGTTGAGTTCGAAACCATGCTTTCGGGACAATTGCTGAATAACCGGCTACTCATCAACGGTAACTTCGGCTATCGCGACAATCCTTTGGCCAATACAAACTTTGTCGGCGACTTTGATGCCGAATGGCTTGTCAACCGTTCAGGCGATATCCGTCTGAAAGCCTACAACGAGACAAACGACCGTTATTACACCAAAACCAACCTGACAACACAAGGTATCGGCATCATCTTCAAAAAGGACTTCAATAAATGGAACGAACTTTTCTTCTGGAACAAATGGCTGCAAAGAAGAAAACAGAAAAAGCAGGCGACAAACGATTCCATTGCCATACCGGCCATTGCACCAGCACAGTCCAAAGTCAAAAGAGAAGGAAGATAAATCCGTAGCTGGTAAGCATTTCACTTCCGGTTCATCACGTCCAGCAGTTTGCCGTATGCATCGAACGATCTGCGTGAAGCCAGCGAAACGGTAATCATCAACGAAAGCATGGAAGCCGTGAAGGTGATCACCATGATCATCATCTGATATTTAATGGCTACGTTCGGACTGCTTCCTCCCAGAATCTGTCCGCTCATCGTTCCCGGGAAAGCCACCAGTCCCATCACGGCAATGTTGGCAATCAGCGGACTGAACGACTTGATGATAGCCTGACGGATAAACGGAGCCTGCGCTTCGGCACGCGTGGCACCATTCCCCAAAAGATAGCGATATAACTGCTCCTCCCGCTTCAGTCCGCTGTAATAAGTATTAAGCGCAATCACATTACTCGACAGCATGTTGCCCATCAGTATTCCGAAAATAGGTACAAAATAACGGGCACTGAACACGTTCTCGGGACGCAGCACTACGCAGATGAAATACATGCCCACACACACTACGCTACATAGAAACCCCACGGACACAGGCATCAGCAACACTTTTTTCTTTAGTCCTGTACGCGAAAGAGCCGTTTGCGATGCTACCAGAATCATGACAATGGCCCACAAGAAATTGATCCACGGATTATCCCATAAAAAAAGATATTTCAGATACATGCCAATAAGAAACAGCTGCACAATCATTCGCGCCGTACCTACAACAGTAGCACGCAACAGCCCCGTCTTGAATTTCCAGATATAAAACAAAGGAATCAAAAGCAGCAAAAGCCCGATGCACAGACTGGAATATGAAATATCAATCGTCCCTACTTCCATCATTTCTTCCTCCTCACTATCTTTTTACTTCATTACTATCTGTTTCTGACATCCGGCCGTAAACACTTCATCGTGCGAAACTGCCAATATAGCACTTCCCTTCTCTGCCTGCCGATGCAGAAAACCGAGCACTCTGCCGGTTGCTTCCGCATCAAGAGCCGAAGTCGGTTCATCCACCACCATCAGCGGCTTGTTCATCAGGGCCGCTACAGCGATCATCATCCGTTGCCGTTGTCCGCCCGAAATCTCGTTTACCCGCTTTTCGTACAGCCCGCGTTCCAGCCCCAATTCTTCGAAGCAGGTCAGCAGACGTTCCTCTGAAAAGGGTGCCACGCGGTTCGCCTTCAGTTCAAACGGTATTTTTACCATTTCCTTTGCCCATTCCGAAGGCAGAGCCAATTCTTGCGGAATCCATGCCGTATGTTTACGGATGTGGTCTATTGTACTTTTCCCCAGCAAGATTCCATTCACCATGATACTCCCTTCACGCAACGGAATAAATCCGAGTACGGCATTCAGCAACGAAGTCTTCCCACAGCCCGACGGACCTGAAATACTTGCCATCTCTCCGCCATGCAACTCCAAGTTGAACCCCGAAAAGAGTACCCTGTCACCATAAGCTATGCTGGCATTTTCGATCTGTAACATGTTGCAAGTTCACCTTTAATTCTTGCAAAGATACAAATTTTCCGGTTATCCACTCTTTCCGTTTATGCTAAACTCATTCATAGATCATTATTTCTTCACAAGAACAATACTGTAGCCACTGTGGATTATAAAGGAGTACCGGCTCTGCATCGGTCATGAACGGAATAAGCTGCAAGGAGAAACCGCCGTCAACGGTTCCATCCTTGCAGCCCATGGTACTTGTTCAGGGAGAGTTGTCTCCCGCCCGGTCAGAACACATAGTAGAATCCCAAAGTTCCTCCATTGAGCAAGTTAATGGAGAACGATTTACTCCCCGAATTATACCCCATCGAGGCCAACGAAGCCGTGAGATACATTTTCTTGGAGAGAGAAATAACAAGTTCTGGAGAATATTGGAAGAGGAAGGCGAACTTCTTGTTAGCTGCTCCGAACCCCATACCTACGGTATTCATCATGCCGATATTCTTGTTGAACGGTACGTAATAGCCACCCCCAGGTCCAATCATAAATGTGCTTGATCCGCCGGGAGCCACTGCCAGAAGCAACGAACCTCCAATATACCAATTGTCGGTGAGCATATACTGCATTCCAGGCGACAAAGCGAAGTTCACATTCACGTCCGTCCCGCCGTTTCCCCAGATATCCACTCCCGTATCAACCATATCCAGTCCCAAACCGATGCTTCCACCTACCAGTAAATCACCTTTGCGCAGCTGTGCGTTCGCAGCCGACACCATAACCAACAGGCCGATGGCCCACATAATCATTCGTTTCATAATAATTCATTATTTAAGTGTTAAACAAAATTTATTCTTCTTAACATTCCAACCTTCATTGTGCTTGGTAATAGTTGGGGATACCTTGGTAATGTCCCGCTATTTTGATACCGTTCTCATACTCGCATTCAAACTGAAGCGAATAGCTGTCGCCACTGCTCAACACCTTTACCCGACCACCTTTCACTACCGCCTTGATGCCGTTGGAACGGGTATCGGCATAGTAAGAGTTACCGGTGAATACCCCCGACTTTTGTTCAGAAGCACTGAAGCTATAGGTTCCGGAGGCCAAATCCATACTCTCCGAAGTGATAAACTCAAAATAGACGAATACGCCACGACCGGTAACCTGAGAGTTGTAGACATTGTAGGACATACCTTCTGAGCAGATGAGAACATCGCAGTTGATGCCTGAACCCATTGCTCCATAGTCTACAAACGTGGCTTCACCTATCTCCATCTCGGTTCCGTTTACGTTCAGCATATTGGCATTTATCATTATGTCATCGTCTTCGCCGCAGGAAACGGCCGCCACACACAGCAGCAACAACGTCATGGCCATCGCTCCGTGTTCTTTCAATCTTAATAAAAAATCATTCATGGTTTATTGTTTTTATATTTTCCTTACTTTATAGCTATACCTTCCGGTAATCCCATGGGATACAACTGTGAATGTCCGAAATCATACCGTTTCCCGAATTCTGCATAGAGGAACTGAGATTCGGGAGCAGTGGCATACGTGAAATCCGCATATCCTTTGAACTGTGTGTGTCCGAAGAAGAGTAATCCTCCCGCTCTTATTTTCTGGAACATGGCAGACGAATGGAATACCGTATGCAAGAAATTGCCTCCGCCCGCAAATATGGCTTCTTGAAACAGGGCTTCATCCTCAAATGTCACTTCGTTGAAATACACTTTCTTATGACGGAAACTGCCTCCTTGCCAACTGACCCGCTTGTGAAAAATGCTGCCAGTAAAGAACACGTGCCCTTCCACAATCACTTCTGTAAAGTCTGCTTCCTTCCGGAAATCGCAATGTGTGAAGCTGAGATTGTGCGCAAACTCCACACAGATACCCGCCTCGGAATCGAATGCCCGGACTTCACCGACGAACAGACAGTCGTGAAAGGTCACGGAAGACTCCACAAACACCTGTGTCAAGTTGGAGGAAATCCGGTTCCGGTTGGGGAGTTTAGTGAAATCAAGGTCTCCCCACACGATGCAACTATCCAAATAGAGGTGCTCTCCCCGTCCGATGTGCTCCATGACGTCAGAAGCCTGAACTTCACGGCCTTTTAGGGAGGACTCTTGGGAAGAGCACCTGCCAAGCACACATAACAAGCAAGCTATCAATACTTTCATCGTCTGTTATCGTATGTTCCGACCTCCTATTTCGGATTCAAACTGTTTCTTGTCGAATTCACGTATCCGCTTCTCCAGTTCGCCCGACTGCTTACGTTTCAACAGCATGTTCTGGATTTCATCGGGGCTATAGGCGTTTCTGTTATCCTTGGTGACGGGTGTGTGTGTGGGTAGCTCACCTGCTTCCAGCATACGTTTCCCAACCATTTCGAGCCGCTGTCCCTCGCTGCGTGTACCCGGACTGCCCATCGGGTAACCACCTTGGAAATAGTACGGATAACCAAATTCATTGGTAATGAAGAAGAAGTTGTTCTGTTCGTTGCTCTCCTGCACACAATTGAAAGGATCCGCCATGACTACCATATAATAGTATCCGCTGATGGGCGGTAGGTAGTAGTTCATGTAAAGATACTCGTAATCGGGCTGGTCGAACACTGCGGCTGCGATGTTCCGTCCGGAGGGCACATCCTTATTGACGACATACTCGATATAGTATTGCGAGTTGTCCACAATCTGTCCTGCAGGAATCTCGTCCGTGAAATAGAGATGGGCCAGAATGCCGTAATCATTGGCGTTGAAGGCGTTGTAATACATATAGACAACACTCCACCGCGAAGTGGAAGTGATGTTGGCCGTCCCCGTATTATAGATATTGAAGTACACTTGACGGTTCACGCCATATCCTCCATTCTGCAGCGGCATGTCAAAAGCATGGTAGGAAGCCAGGTCACTGCCCGAGGTCAGGTCATCCGGGTTGATTTCATTGTCATCGTTCGGCTCGACGTTATTGTCCACCGTTGCCACGAAGGCTCCATATACAAAACTCTTGATGAAGAAGTCGTAGTCCACCCAAATGCAACCTTCGTTTCCCCATTGGGTGCTCCATGAATTGAAGACAAGGAAGGCACCGTTGGGACCTTTGTTGTCGTCATAGCCGACCAATGCCATGGCATGGTAGGCATGCTGCATACCCGGTTGCAGATAAGTATCACTGCTTATCACGCCGTCGCCCGTCCAGCTCATGAAATTGTCTCCCAGCCTTGCTCCGAAAGCGACCACCTGCTTCTGCGCCAGATGCGATTTCAGGTTCTCCACGGTGAGATCCGTATCGTAAATGGTGCGGTAGTTCAGAATCTTGTAGTTGGCTGCATCGTTGGTCCACGACTGCGGCGGAGCTTCATCGCACCGGATGCTGCTGTAAGGTGCATTTTGCAGGGTGGTAATGCCACGCCGCTGCAGCACGTCAAGAGCCGGCTCGAAACTGGAACCGTCACAGCCTGTCCCCTTGGAGTCACTGCCCATGGACATCCAGAGGTCGGCGGGGCTGAATTGGTTGGCCGGGCTGGCCAGCTGTTCTTTGGTCAGGCCGCGCCTCACACCGTGCAGGTAGGTGTGCATCGCGTAGCCGATAGCCCAGGTGACACAGGTCCCGTACTGCCCTTGGTCGCCGATGGGCGGAAGATGGTCGCGCAGGTCAACACTGGTAGGCAGTTCCGCGCCTCCCTGCGAACTGGTGAAGCCAAAGGAAATCTGCCGGGGCATCTCGTCCATCTTTTCGGAGTCCGCATTATAACCCATGGAGTATTCGGATATTTCTATCGGGGGTTCCCCGTCCGGTCCCGGTTGGTCTGTTGCGGGATTGTCATCGCCACACGACACGATGGCAGCGCTCATCATCAACAGCAGCAGAGCCGCTGTATTCTTACTCAATGTCCAAATAACGTTCTTCATAATCATGTAGTATTAAAGGTGAACAATTTGTTTCTGTCTGTCCCTCGGATTCCACGGCATCAGTGCAGCAATTGCATCTGCTGATACTCGATGGTCGACCCGATGTTGGGGTTGAAGAAGTAGCTGTCCGACGACAGGATAGTACCCGCGTCCGAAGTACTCCATACCTGCGTGCCGCTACCGATGGGGATGTCCACCACCGTACCGTCGCTGCTCACGTAAGGGTTCACGCCCCGTATGGCTTCGCTGTGCAGCTGCGTCACGCGGTCCTGCATGGCACTGGTGCTTTCATACATGGACATCTGTATGTCGCTGATTTCGGCGGCATTCTGCCGGAACTGCTCGCTGATGCGGGCCGCCTGCTGCTGGTTGCGGATGATGCCCGCCTGCACATTCTGCTTGATTCGCTCGATTCTTCCCTGATGCATGGAAGCGATGGTTTGCGTATACTGGGGATTGAGCTGAATTGACCCTTTCATGCGCCCGGCCTCGTCACCGGCCATGGCCAGACTCTTTTCGTCGGTAGCGGTGAAGGTGGTCAGTTCAAGTGCTTGCCACAGACGGCGGTCGATGGTACGCATCGTGCCGTAAGGCATCCTCACGTCAAGGATATAGAAGTTGGCCGTCGCCACGTGGTACACCTCCTTGCCATCTTCCAGTTTGATGGCACAGACGATGGCCGCCGCATCTACTTTGGCACCGAGTATCCGGGCAAAGCTGCTGCCCATTGCCGAGTTGGCCAGACCCTCTTGGAAATTCCGCAGGAGTATTTGGCCGTATTTTTCAGCGCGTTGTCTCATCGCGTCCGGCAGTTTGTCGTAAGTCTGCACCTCCTTCAGTTCGATGGACTGTGCATTGGGAAACTGCGTCCTTACCACGTATTGCAGGTAATCTTCAGCCGTGGTATACGGCCGCTTCATGTTGCGCAGCAAGGGGTGACGTTGTCCGGTAGCCACACCGTCGTTCTCGTCGTAGTAGGAACGGGTCGTTTCGGTGTAGAAGCCCAGTTGCCTGGCCCCGTCGCTCCCTTTGATTTGGATGTTGGGAGTGCCGTTGGCCTGCTGGAAGTCTTCCATATCCACCTTTCCCACCAGTTGCCAGCCGGGCAGACAGTCGATGGTAAGCACTTGGACATTCTGCATGTAGGGATCGTACAGGCTGACCTTCCTTGTCTCATCGTACACGGTGGCAGTGGGCTTGCGCTTCTGTGTCGTCTCGGGGTCGGCCTCGTCGGAGGAGGCGTCCCCACGGCCAGCCGCTCCGCACCCGGCGGAGAGGCAGGCGACCAATAGTAATGCTGTATACATGTTTGTCTTCATATCAATCAAGTGTTTAAAGTGTTTAAAAGGAGTTGTGAATGAGGCCTGTGTCAGCCCAGGGGATCTTCTTCGTCCGCGCCGCCCGTACCGCCGGTGCCGCCCGTTCCGCCTCCGGTGCCGCCTGTGCCGCCGCCCGAGGGCAGGCCCTTGGCCTTGCGGTAGGCCGCCAGCGAGGCGTAGTCGATGCCGTCGGCCAGCACGCCGGCATTCTCGAAGGTGAGCTGCTGGATGATGGCGTTGCGGAACTTGCGGTTGGGCACGAAGCGCAGGCGGGCTTCATAAATCATGGTGTTGGGGTCGAACTCGTTGATGTCGGCCACGCCCTTGCTGCGGAAGGTGATGCGGAGGTCGCCCATCTCGCCCAGGGGCACCGATTCGCCCTTGCGCAGCTTGCTGATGGCATATTCGGTCAGGTGTACCAGCCCCGCCGTCAGTTCGATGGGAGCCGTGGTCGTGTTCGCGGTGGCTGCACGGGTGGCGCTGTCGGCCTCCTCGGCTTCGCCCGTGATGGGGGTGGCATACCACAGGGGTGCCTCTTCACGATTGTTCGGGTTCACTTTCTGAATCAGTTTGTACTTCATAGCTGTTTCCTCCTGTTCTTTTAGTTAGACTTCTGTTCATTGGCCGTTCTCCGTTCCGCGCCTCCTCCGCCCGTCCTTTCGGAGGGCCTGCGGGGAGACCGGGCGTCTGCCTGCGGGAAGACCGGATGTCTGCCTGCGGGGAGACCGGATGTCTGCCTGCGGGGAGACCGGGCGTCCGCCTGCGGGAAGACCGACGGTTCCGCCAGGGGCTTCGGGACACTGCGGTTTTTGGCTCGGCTGTACCAAAGATAAAGGATAAGTTTTTAATTCACAATAGGTTGAAGGGTGGCTATACACGAACACCCCCGCCGTTTACACGAACGGGGCACTGGCATACACGAACGGATGTTTTTTTCGGCACGGGCCTGTGGAGATTGGATTTGTTGGTGGAAAAGAATATATTTGCAGACGAAAGCCTTTGAACGAAAACACATTCTGCATGAATACGAAACGCTCCATACTGCTTTGCCTGCTCGCCGTGCTGGCGGCCCTGCTGCCCGGTGGCGCCACGGCCGCCGCAGAGCCCGCCGCCGTCACCTCGGAATACGCCTGCCGCCGCTACACCACGCAGGACGGCCTGCCGCAGATGCTCACCGAATACATCTGGCAGGACGCGAAGGGCTACATCTGGATTGGCACCCTGGGCGGCTTCGTGCGCTACGACGGCTTCGAGTTCATACCTTATTTAAAGGGAAAGCAGGAGAACATCCTCTCCTTCTGCCCCGGGCCGGACGGCAGCCTGTGGGCCCTCGGCTTCAGGCGCAAGCACGTGGTGGACAAGGAGGGGACGATGCGGACGGTGCCCCTGACGGAGAGCGGACTGCTGCTGAACAACCTCAACGCCTACTCGCTGCCGCCCGGCCTGGTGCTGCTGGAAGACGAGCAGGAACACTGGCGCCAAATCTGCCGCCTGACCGACGGGGGAACGGAAACCTTGCTGGCGTCGCCCCTGCTGGACGACATGGACACGCGCCGCAGGGTCTATCTGGACAGCGTCACGCAGACGTTCTACATCCCCACCCCGCGCCTCGTCTACCGGATAAAGACCGACGGCACCTGCCTGCAGCCCATCGTGCGGGCCGAGTCCTACTCGCTCCTGAGGGACGGGAAGCGGCTCCTGCTCTTTGCCGCCGACGGCATCTACGAGGTGGACGGCCCCCGCGCGTACCTCGTCTCCGCCTGCCGCTTCCTGGCGCCTGACTACGGCGTGAGCGCCTGCGCCGACCGCAAGGGGAACATCTTCATACACGACGCCCACAACCTGTACCGCCTCTCGAAGGACGGCAGCGTCAGGCGCATCGTGGACGGCATCAACCTCATCCGCCAGATGTACATCGACCGCGAGGGCAACCTCTGGCTGGCCACCTACCAGGGTGTCTACAACTTCTTCCAGCTGAACTTCGTGAACCACCGCCTGAACGACCACAACGACATCCTGCGCGCCATTGACGGGGACGCGCAGGGACGCCTGCTGGCGGGTACCCTGAACGGCCGCCTGCTGTGCGGACCGGATGCCGCCGGACTGCGCCCCGTCCCCTACCCGCGCGAGGCGGAAAACTACTTCCTGCCCCGCACGGCCCGCATAGGCGGCACCACCTACCTGCTGGGCAGGGGCGACGTGCTGGCCTGCGACGGCGACGGACACCGCTGGCTGGGGCTGCCGCGGCTCAACTACCAGTACCTGGGCAGCCACGCCGACAGCCTGCTCGTGGCCACCCGCCAGGCTGTCTACGTCACCGACACCCGCGGGCGCATCCTCCAGACCCACGAAGGCCTGCGCGGCGTATTCTGCGCCTGCTCCGACGGCGACGGCAACCTCTACGTGGGCACCGCCTATGGCGTGATACGCCTGCGCGGCGACGAGCGCCGGGACATCGCCCTGCCGGACAGCAGCGTTTCCTGCACGGCCATGACCGTCAGTCCCTACGGCGAAATCCTCTTTGCCTCAGGCGAGAACCTCTACACCGTGCGCAACGACTCCGCCGTGCTGGTGCAGAGCTATGCCAGCCCGATACGTTCGGTGCGCCAGACGCGCGACAACTTCCTCATCGTGGCCGTCATCGACGGGCTCTACATCACTGACAACCGCCTGCTGCAGACCATGTTCTTCAACCGCTACAACGGCTTCACGGGCATCGAACCTCTGGCCGCCCACATCGCCGAGACGGACGACGGCACCGTCTGGGTTCCCTGCGTGGACCAGGCCGTCTCCTTCCATCCCCACGAGCTGGTCTATCAGTACACCACACCCCGGCTGGAGCTTCTCTCCGCGCAGGCCTCGGCGGACAACGTCAACTGGCAGCGCGCCACGGCCGGCGCCGACGGGGTCATCCGCCTGGAGCACGGACTGCCCAACCTGCGCTTCTCCTACATCGCCATCTCCCACTCCGCCACCGACAACGTGCGCTACCGCTACCGCCTGAAAGGCTTCCAGGAGCAATGGTCGCAGTCGCAGACGGGCCGCGAAGTGCAGTTCAGCAACCTGCCGCCCGGACGCTACCGGCTGGAGGTGTCGGCCCTGCTGGGCAACATCTCGTCGGACACCATCGGGGTGGACCTTCTGCTGAAGCCCGCCTTCTGGCAGCACACGTGGTTCTGGCGGGCGGTCGCACTGGGGCTGGCGGGCGGCATCTGGACACTGGCCTACACCTACTACAAGCGGCGCGACCGCCGGAAGATGGACGGGCTGCAGCGCGAAATCAAGCTGAACAACCTGCTGGTGAAGTCCATCCGCCTGAAGTCCATCCCCCACTTCAACGCCAACGTGCTGGCGGGCATCGAGTACTTCATCCTGAACCACTCGGTGGAGGAGGCCAACAAGTACCTCTCCCTCTACTCGCGCTTCACCAGCTCCACCCTGCTGGACGTGGACAAGCCCTCACGCTCCCTGGACAAGGAGCTGGAGTACGTCCGCCTCTACCTCTCGCTTGAGCAGATGCGCTACGGCGACAGTCTCTCCTACCGCATCAGCGTGGCGCCCGAAGTGGACACCGCCACACAGGTGCCCAACATGATACTGCACACCTACTGCGAGAATGCCGTGAAGCACGGACTGCGCAACAAGGCCGGAAACGGGCGCATCGACATCGAAGTCACCGCCCGCCCCGGCGGCATCAACATAGCCGTCACCGACGACGGCGTGGGCCGCGAAGCCGCCGCCACCTTCTCCACGTCATCCACCAAGCAGGGACTCAGCATCATGGAGCAGCAGATTGAACTCTACAACCAGCGCAACGACCGGCACATCGTGCAGACCGTCACCGACCTCAAGACCCCCGAGGGCCGGGCCTGTGGCACACACTTCGAGCTGTTCGTTCCCAGCCACTATAACTATTTCTGACCCCCAAACGCCTATGAAGCACTTCCGCGCCATCATCGTCGAAGACGAGCGGCTGCCCCGCCTCTCGCTCCTCCGGAAACTGGAAACCTACCACCCCGACATCGAGGTGGTGGACTGTTGCGAAACCTACGAAGCCGCCCTCACCGCCATCCTGCGCCACCGGCCGGACATCCTCTTCCTCGACATCCAGCTGCAGGGACACACCAGCCTGGAGCTGCTGCGCGAGCTGAAAGAAGCCATCTCCCTGCCACACATCATCTTCACCACCGCATACAGCAACTCGGAGTACCTGCTGCAGGCCATCCGCTTCGCCGCCGCCGACTACCTGCTGAAGCCCGTGGACGTGTCGGACCTGTCAAAGGCCATCCGCCGCATCGAGGAGCGCAGCGCGGCGACCCTGTCCCCAGCAACGCAGCCCCCGGCACAGTCCGGCAAATTCCCCTTTCGTACCCTCAACGGCACCCTCTATGCCGGCAAGGACGAAGTAATCTACGTGCGCGCCAGCGGCAACTATTCCCAAGTCATGCTGCCCGAGGGCGAGGAAATCGTACTGGAGAGGCTCGGCGTCATCGAGAGCAAGCTGGGCGAGAGGCACTTCGTCCGCGCCGGACGCAACCTCCTGCTCAACAGCGACCTGATATACAAGATAGACCGCAAGCACAAGTGCTGCATCCTGCGCACACCCGCCGGACGCGAATACAGTGTGGAGCTGTCGGCCGGAGGGCTGGAGGCGGTGGAAAAGCGGTGATTGTCCACCGGCGGACCCGCGACTTTCGTTTTTTTTCTCTATCTTTGTACATCCTATCGGGAGGTTTCCCTGTGACGGACTCCTCCCGCACATGACTGACTAACTCATTAAACGAAAGAAGATATGATACAGAACGAACGTGACTGCCGCCACGAGCACGTACTCCACGTGGCCCGACAGATGATGACCGCCGCCCGCACTGCCCCCAAAGGGAAAGGCATCGACGTGGTGGAAATAGCCCTGATAACCGACGACGACATACGAAAACTCTCCGACAAGATGATTGCCATGGCCGAAGAGAACGGAATGAAGTTCTTCCTGCGCGATGCCGACAACATCCTGCAAGCCGAGTGTATAATAATAATAGGTACGCGCGCGTGCGCGCAAGGACTTAACTGTGGTCATTGCGGATTTCCGACCTGTGCTTCGCGCCCCGAAGGCGTACCCTGTGCCCTGAATACGGTAGACGTAGGCATTGCCATCGGATCGGCCTGTGCCACAGCCGCCGATTTGCGGGTCGATACACGTGTCATGTTCTCTGCCGGTCTGGCCGCCCAGCAGCTGGGATGGCTGAAAGATTGTGCCACCGTGTTCGCCATTCCCGTCAGCGCATCGTCCAAGAACCCGTTCTTCGACCGCAAGCCGAAGGCATAACGCGTATCATACAGGATTCACACGGGTTCCCCCGCCGTGCATCCATTCATCATTATCCATCACTACATGTCAACTGAAAACAGTATGAAACCCGAAACCAATCACTCTAAAATACAGAAAACATATCTGCCTGCCGAATGGGCTCCGCAAAGCGGTGTACAACTGACTTGGCCACACGCTGCTACCGACTGGGCATACATGCTCGACGAAGTACAGGAATGCTTCATCTGCATCGCCCGCGAAATAGCTGCCCGCGAACAGTTGCTGATTGTCACCCCCGAACCCGAAGCCGTCAGCAAACAGATAGCCGACCGTGTCAACATGAACAATGTTCGCCTGGTGCAGTGCCCTACCAACGACACGTGGGCACGCGACCACGGTGCCATCACCTTACTCGGCACAGACGGCCCTGCCCTGCTCGACTTCAAGTTCAACGGTTGGGGGCTGAAGTTTGCATCGGACAAAGACAATCTTATTACCCGCCTTCTAACAGAAGCCGGAGCACTCTGCGGCAAGTACGTCAATCGTCTGGGCTTCGTCCTCGAAGGTGGTTCCATCGAAAGCGACGGGTGTGGCACACTGCTCACCACCTCCGAGTGCCTGCTTTCGCCCAACCGCAACGGACAGATGTCGCAAACGGAAATAGAGGAATACCTCCGCAACACCTTCCACGTGCAACAGGTTCTCTGGCTCGACCACGGCTACCTGGCCGGCGACGACACCGACAGCCACATTGATACCCTGGCTCGTCTCTGTCCGAACGATACCATTGCCTATGTACGTTGTACCGACTCTCAGGACGAGCACTACGAAGCCCTCCACCTGATGGAAGAACAGCTGAAGACGTTCCGCACCCTGCAAGGAGAGCCTTACCGCCTACTTCCTTTGCCCATGGCCGATGCCGTTATTGACGACGGCGAACGCCTGCCTGCCACTTATGCCAACTTCCTCATCATGAACGATGCTGTGCTCTACCCTACCTACAACCAGCCGGCCAACGACCACCGCGCCGCCGAGGTCTTGCAAGAAGCCTTCCCCGGCTACGAAATCGTAGGCATCGACTGCCAGGCACTCATCCGCCAGCACGGGTCGCTACACTGTGTGACGATGCAGTATCCGGAAGGGGTTATAAAATAAGGAATCTATATTTATACTTTGAAAATGAATATCCAAGAAAAAATTGAATAATATTCGGAAGACTGTACGAAAAACCGTATTCTAAAAAAGGCTTTGTCGTTTGTAGCGCATTTCTTGAACAATTATAATTACACGGAATTTCGCGGATGATTATTCTTCTTTCTCTGCGTTTTTCCGTGTAATCCGTGCCTAAAAATAACAAGATGTCAGTTACTTTTAGTTT
>OGEZ01000106.1_pt1 | contig 93163 bp, 83 predicted proteins | sample 1570831 | NCBI WGS metagenome assembly OGEZ01 (sample SAMEA2582059, study PRJEB24529) | metagenome | biome: Human gut stool | place: China | collected 2011 | reverse complement strand
CGCATGGATATTTCTCATCTCGTTCCTGCTTGTCACCGCCATCACTCTCCTTACGGTTACGGTTCAGAGCTGGCGGACGGCGAGAGAGAACCCCGCAAACTCTATCAAGACGGAGTAGGTGTAAAGAAATCATACACCGGCTGTCAAGATTTTTGACATATCCGTGCAATACGGAATATTAAAATGTTCTGGCAATAAGGAAGTTGTATGAATGGTACGGCATTTGCTTTCCTGATTTGGGAAGATGCTGCAACAAGAAAAAAGAATGAATGATTGATCAACAAAACATACAGTTATGATAAAGATTGAAAACCTTACAAAAACCTTCCGCACGACGGAAGTGGAAACCATTGCATTGAACAAGGTGAACCTTGAAGTGAGTGAAAAAGAATTCGTAGCCATCATGGGACCCTCGGGATGCGGCAAGTCTACGCTTCTGAATATTTTGGGCTTGCTTGACAACCCGACCTCAGGAAGCTATTACCTGGACGGAAAAGAGGTGGGACACCTGAAGGAAAAAGACCGCACCAACGTGCGCAAGGGAAATATCGGCTTCGTGTTCCAGAGCTTTAACCTGATTGACGAGCTGAACGTGTTTGAGAACGTGGAGCTTCCGCTCACCTACCTGCACATTCCCTCGGACGAGCGCAAGCGCCGTGTGGGCGAGATACTGAAACGGATGAACATCAGTCACCGTGCGAAGCATTATCCGCAGCAGCTGTCGGGAGGTCAGCAGCAGCGTGTGGCCATTGCCCGTGCCGTGGTGTCGGGACCGAAGATTATTCTTGCCGACGAGCCTACGGGTAACCTCGACTCAAAGAACGGATTGGAAGTGATGCAGTTGCTTACGGAACTGAACAAGGAGGGAACCACCATCGTGATGGTGACGCACAGCCAGCGCGATGCGGGGTTTGCCGGACGCATCATCAATCTGTTCGACGGACAGGTGGTGTCGTCGATTGCGGAAATGTAAGTCTTTTTTGTCAGAAGTTGTCATTTTGTTGGAAGTTAAAGCCTCCTTTAACTTCTCTAACTCCTTTAACTTCTTTAACTCCTTCTTAAACTGCTTAGAAAAATGAAAAAAGCATTGAAATCATTGTTTCGGAAAGGGGAGGCCAACGTGGTGAAGATACTCTGTTTGGGAGTGGGCCTTGCCATAGGTCTTACTCTCCTTGCCGAAGTTATCTTCCAGCGGTCGTACGACAATTTTATACCCCGGCTGGAAGATACCTATCGCGTGGGCGAACGCTACATGCGTCCAAGCGACGGAGGACTGAAAGAGTATACGCAGGTTTCGGGAGCCGTGGCGCCGGGACTCAAGGCGTATTGCCCCGAGGTGGAAGCCGCGACCCGTTTCACGGAATTCACTGCTGATGCTTTTGTGTCGGAAGACAAAAAAGAAGTGTTGTGCAACATCTATATGTGCGACAGCTCTTTCTTCGATGTCTTTCCTTTGCCGATTCTGATGGGAGAACCGCCCCGCACCGGACTGGAAAAGGCGGGATGCGGATATATCTCGCGCGAACTGTTTGAAACGCTGGGACAGGACATCATCGGACGGACGCTCACCTGGAAAGCTTTTCCGAAATTCCGCTTCACGGTGGTCGGGGTTTTCGAAGACATGCCCGAAAATACGCATTTGCCCCGCTTCAACGTGGCGCTGGCTTTGCCTACCATCGCGTGGGTGTCGTGGGACGGACGAAACAACTGGGTGGGAAATGACCGGTATAAGGGCTATGTCCGCCTGCGTGCGGGAACCGATCCCGAACAGCTCCGCCCGAACATCAGACGCATGATTGACGACAACGTGAGTGAAGAACTGAAAGGTACGGGCAGTGAACTGGACTATGCGTTGCAGCCTGTGAAAGAGATTTTCGTATCCTCCGACTACAATCGGGTGATGAACATCGTGTTTCTCTCGTTTGCCGTAATCATGCTCCTTTCTTCCTTGCTCAACTATGTGCTGCTTTCCATCTCGTCGATGGTGAGCCGGGCTAAGAGCATCGCCACTTACCGCTGCTACGGTGCGAGCCGGAGTGACATCTGCCGGATGATTCTGGCCGAATCGTGCCTTCATGTGGGCATCCTGAGCCTGGGACTGGCCGTGCTGGTGATTTTCGGGATGCAGGACTTCCTGCAGATGCAGCTCGGACACAGCCTGAAATCGCTTTTCACACCTTCGGCTCTCGCCATGTGTGTGCTGGTCGTTCTGGCGGTAGTTATTATTTGCGGCGTTGCGCCGGGCTGGCTTTACGCGCGCATCCCCGTCACGTATGCTTACCGCCGTTATTCGGAGAGCAAGAAACACTGGAAACTGGGACTGCTGTTCGTGCAGTTTCTGCTCTCCTCGCTTTTTGTCAGCCTGCTGGCGGTGATTGGCTTGCAGTATCATGCACTTACCAATTATGACGCCGGGTTCGACTACAAGCACGTGCTGGTTGTCGGCCTGAGCGGAACGGAAGACAATGAGAGGGAACGCTGCATACAGGAGCTGAAGGCTCTGCCGGATGTCGCTTCCCTGTCGTGGGGCTACTGCTCTCCGGTTAGCAAGTGCAGCGGAAACAACGTGTATAACCCGGAAACGGGAGAAAAATATATGAATGTGGCCGACATGTATGATGTCGGTGACGATTATCACAAGACGTTTCAGATTCCGGTCATTGAGGGCAGCGTCTTTACGCCGTACCTTCAGGACACGGTGACCCGTCAGGTGATGGTGAGCCGCAAGTTCGTGAAGCGGATGGAAGAACTGGCCGGCTGGAAAGGCTCTCCCGTGGGAAAGGCTTTCTTTTTGAGCGAGCACGGCGGACCGCTCACGGTATGCGGTGTCTACGAGGAAATTCACCTCGGCTCTCAGTTGGCAGAGTCCCGCGACGAGCGTCCTACGGTGATGTTCTATCAGGGAATGCCTTCGGGAGTGCTCTTCATACGGGTTCATCGGATGTCGCCCGAAACGGTTGGACAAGTACAGAAAGTGGTCGACCGTACGCTCACCAGTCAGGAGAAGATTGTGGCAAGCCTCGATTCGCAGATGAGTTCCCTGTACGATTCACTGCTCCGTGTGCGAAACAGCGTGTTCTTTGCCGGGCTTTGCGTGCTGGTGATAGCTCTGGTCGGTCTGTTTGCCTATATCCGCGATGAGGTGTTGCGCCGCCGTTCTGAAATCGCCATACGGATAATCCACGGAGCGAAAGTGTCCGACGTTGAGCGTCTTCTGCTTTCCGACCTCCTGAAGGTGGCAGTTCCTTCCGTGCTGTTAGGCGGACTTGTGGCATGGAGGATCAGCGAGTCATTGCTGGAACTTTTTGCCGTGAAGATTGGACTGACGTGGTATCTCTTTGCGCTTTGTATGGCTGCTGTGCTGCTGGCGGTGATGATGCTTGCCGCATGGCTGGTGTGGCGCACGGCACGGACCAACCCTACGGAGAACCTGCGGGCGGAATAAGCCTTCGTGTCCGAAAGCAACTTCAGCCTTATGCTGCAAATTCTTTATCTCCAGGCTAGAGATATACATCTTTTGTCTGGAGATATATGTATTTAAGCTGGAGATATGCATCTCTAGCCTGGAGATAGAGAAAATTTAAGGTGTCTGTTTGTTTTGAACGGGACAAAATGAGGGGGATGATAGCAGATATTTCGTGATTTTCCCTTACCTTTGTTTTCCCAAAACAAAGAGCAATGGCAGAAGTAAAAAGAAATATAAGGGTGCCGAAGGCATCCAAGACTAAACAGACAGATGAATACGGGCATCTGCAGCCCCAAGCTCCCGAATTGGAGGAGGCTGTGCTCGGTGCCCTGATGATAGAAAAGGATGCCTATTCGCTGGTCAGCGAAATACTCCGCCCCGAGTCGTTCTACGAACACCGCAACCAGCTGATTTATGCGGCTATCACCGACCTGGCCATCCGCCAGAAGCCCATCGATATCCTTACGGTGACGGAGCAGCTCCGCCAGCGGGGAGATCTGGAAGAAGTGGGAGGTCCGTTCTATATCACCCAGCTGAGCGGCAAGGTGACCTCGTCAGCCCATATCGAATACCATGCGCGCATCATCGCGCAGAAGTTTCTGGCGCGCGAGCTGATCACTTTCACCAGCCAGATACAGACCAAGGCTTTCGACGAAACGCAGGATGTGGACGACCTGATGCAGGAAGCTGAGGGAAAGCTCTTCGAAATCTCCCAGCAGAACATGAAGAAAGACTATACGCAGATTAATCCTGTGATTCAGGAAGCGTATGACATGCTTCAGAAGGCTGCGGCGCGCACCGACGGTCTGAGCGGTCTGGCAAGCGGATTCCACCAGCTCGACAAGATGACTTCGGGCTGGCAGAACTCCGACCTGATCATCATCGCGGCGCGTCCGGCGATGGGAAAAACTGCCTTTGTCCTTTCGATGGCCAAAAACATGGCGGTAAACAGCCAGGTGCCCGTTGCCTTGTTCTCGCTCGAAATGAGCAACGTGCAGTTGGTGAACCGTCTGATTGTGAACGTGTGTGAGATTCCGGGCGACAAGATAAAGAGCGGGCAGCTTGCGCCTTACGAATGGGGGCAGCTCGACTATAAGATTAAGGAACTTTACGACGCGCCTCTCTATGTGGACGACACGCCTTCGCTCTCGGTGTTCGAACTGCGTACAAAGGCCCGCCGTCTGGTGCGTGAGCATGGGGTGAGAATCATCATCATCGACTACCTTCAGCTGATGAATGCGAGCGGAATGTCGTTCGGAAGCCGTCAGGAAGAGGTGAGCACCATCTCGCGTTCGCTCAAGGGACTGGCCAAAGAGCTGAATATCCCCATCATTGCGCTGAGCCAGTTGAACCGAGGAGTGGAAAGCCGCGAAGGAATCGAGGGCAAGCGTCCCCAGCTGAGCGACCTGCGCGAGTCGGGAGCCATCGAGCAGGATGCCGACCTTGTGTGCTTCATCCACCGCCCCGAATATTATAAGATATACAGCGACGAAAAAGGGAACGACCTCCACGGAATGGCCGAAATCATCATTGCCAAGCACCGTAACGGTGCGGTGGGCGATGTGCTGCTCCGTTTCCGCAGCGAGTATGCCCGTTTCCAGAATCCGGACGACGAAATGATTGTTCCTCCTCCGGGGGACGAAACGAGCGCTCCTGTCTTGCGCTCGCGCATGAACGGCGGGGGAGGGCAGTCTGGTGTGCCGCCCCTTTCTGCCGATATGGTTCCGCCTCCCGACAATCCATTCGGCGGACCGGTTCCCGATGTTCCGTTCTGATTGAAAAGCTGCTGATTTGCCAAGGGTTAAAGGAGCCTTCACTTCGCAGGAAGTTAACGTTTCCTTGCTTCTTTGGCTTCTTTGACTCCTTTCTAAAGGAATTCCGCCCCGAACGAAAGCGGGAGCAGATCCTTCACGCTTTCGAGAATCAGAATGTCTTTTCTTCCGTAAAGCAGGATGCGGATGGGATGTCTGAAACGCTGTTCCGTTTCCAGCAGCACCTGGCGGCACGCTCCGCATGGCGGAACAGGGACGTCTACAAACCCGGATTCGTTGTGTGCGGCGATGGCCAGCATGCGTACCGGCTGGTCGGGATATTGCGAGTTGGCGTAAAACAAGGTTGTCCGTTCGGCGCATATGCCCGACGGATAAGCTGCATTTTCCTGATTTGTGCCTGTAACGGTCACTCCGTTTGCCAGCAACGCTGCCGCTCCGACCGCAAATCTCGAGTATGGAGCGTAGCTCCGTGCCGTAGCTTCTTTCGCCGCGTCGATAAGCAGGCGCTGTTCTTCGTCAAGCTCTTCGTAAGCGGCAGATCTGATACGGATGTCAATGTGAATCTCTTTCATCGTCTTTTTTCTTTTGGTTGGTCCTTCTTTTACAAATTTAGCGGAAAATCGCATTCCTTCTATCTTTATGTTCGCAATATATGGTCAAATTCTTCGTTTTTCGGTATTTTTAAGCATTCGGGTGCAGGCATTTTTTGCCAATCCGTTATCTTTGTGGAAATTTGTTAGAAAAAGGAACTGATGGGAAATATACGATATTTTTTCTTTGTTCTGCTGGCAGCGTTGGTTGCAGGTAACCTGTCGGCGCAGAAACGTAACAAGGCATACGAAGACTACATTCACAAGTATCGCAAAATAGCGGTGGACGAGATGAAACGCTATCATGTTCCGGCCAGCATCACGCTGGCTCAGGGACTGCTGGAGTCTGGAGCGGGAAAGAGCCAGCTCGCGCGGCGATCGAACAATCATTTCGGAATCAAGTGCGGCAAATATTGGGAGGGACGCACCGTGCGCGCCAATGATGACGCTCCCAATGAATGTTTCCGCGCCTACCGTCATCCGAAGGATTCTTACCGCGACCACTCCAAATTTCTGCGCGGAGGCACGCGCTATGCTTTTCTGTTCAAACTGAAGATCACCGACTACAAGGGATGGGCGAAGGGACTGAAGAAGGCAGGATATGCCACCGACCCGAGATATGCCACCCGTCTGATCAATATCATCGAGCTGTATGATCTGGACAAATATGACCGGAAAGGCGGACTGAAATGGGCCGAAGAGTTTCCGAATCCCCATCAGCCTTATCTTGCCAACGACTTGCTCTACGTGATTGCCCGCAAGGGGGATACGTTCAAGTCGATCGGGCGCGAGTTTGATATAAAGAAGAAACGGATCCGCACCTACAACGAGCTGCCGAAGGGCTATGAATTTCGGGGAGGAGAAATCGTTTACCTGGAAGAAAAGCACAAGCATGCCGTAGACGGGTTTGTCAGCTACATTGTCCGCCCGGGCGATTCGATGTATTCCATTTCGCAGAAGTTCGGCGTGAAGCTGAAAAATCTTTACAGGCTTAACGGGCTGGATGAGGATGCGGGCGTTCCTCCGGTCGGTTCGATCGTTTGGCTGCAATGAGCCGGCGCTGCGGATTCCGTCTTGCCGGACCGCCTACCGCCTGATTTTCTTTTTGTAGTATTCCGCCCGGTCTGTAATTTCTTTCACAAAGCGGTATGTGTCCGTTCCCCGCAGGTATCCGTTCTTGCAGACCGGGTCCTGATAATACGTTTTCTCGCTTTTCAGCAGGATGAAGTGGGCCACATTGTGTTCCCACAGGTATTGGTTGCGTCCGTATTTTTCGGCAAGAGCCATTGCGTCTGTCACATGGCCGATGCCGGCATTGTAGGCGGCGAGTATGAATTTGGTCTGGTCTTCTTTCTCTTCGATCCGTTCGAAGGAGCGCTGCATGGAAGCGATGTACTTGACAGCGGCCTTGATGCTTTCTTCGGGGTCTTTTTCTTTTCCCGGAGGCACTCCCAAGGCGCGTGCGGTGGCCGGCATGAGCTGCATCAGTCCTCTCGCTCCGGCCCATGAAACCACGTCGGGGTTGAAGTTCGATTCGGTATAGGCTAGCGAGGCCAGCAGCCTCCAGTCCCATCCGATCTGTTTGGCATATTTGCGGAACAGGTCGTCGTAGTGCGATATTTTTCCTTCCCGCACGGAGAGGATCGGACCGTACGAAGGCCGCTTGTTCAGCTCGAAGTAACGCCTTGCGCTGGCCTTGAACTCTGCGGAGCCGATGTTTTCCTTGTGCCATTGGTCGGCGGCTTCAGCCAGCAGGGGCGAGGTTTTCCGCACGGCCCATGCCGAACGCTGGTCGAAGCTGATGGCCATGCTGATGTCGAGGTTCGGATAATAGGTCCGGTTGATCCGGGCGATTTCGTCCGTAGCCACCGTATAGTCTATAGTTTCTTCCGACACCCATGTGATCAGGTCTTCGGCCGTGGCCGTATCGGTAGGCACTTCATGGATGTTGATTCCTCCTCCCAGTTCGCTGTTGAGGTTCTTCAGGCGTTCGTGGAATATTCCGGGTGTGGTGTAAATCTCTTTTCCGATCAGCTGGGTCACGTCTTTCAGCGCCTGTTTTCCTTTGCGCTGCACGATGACCTGGCGGGTGATGTTTTCTTCCCCGCAGAATATCAGGCTGTCTTTCAGCGGATTGGTGATGGGCAGGTTATAGGCAATCAGGTCGCCTTTTCCCCTGAGCAGGCTGTCTATCAGTTCCGCTTCGTCTTTTACCACCTGTATTCGCAGCTTCAGTCCCAGCGAACGGGCGAACTGCTGGGCCAGTTCATATTGAAAGCCCATCGGCTCTCCCCGATAGTTGAAGTAGGATGCCGAACCGTTGACGGTGAGAGCCACAAGCTCTCCCCGTTCCTTGATCTGCGGCAAGTCGACGGGCGGAATTTCGTTTTGCTTCGGCTTGCAGGAGAACAGGCAGAGGCAGATGGCCAGGCAGAGCTGTTGGAAGGCATAACGTTTCATCGTCCCACAATCTTTTCAATATACAGCTTCAGTATCTCTATGGCCTTTTCATTGTGTCCGCCTTGCGGAACGATGAGGTCTGCTATCCGTTTGGCCGGTTCGATGAACTCCAGATGCATGGGCTTGAGCACGCGCATGTAGCGTTCCATCACCGCTTCGGCGGTCCGTCCCCTTTCGATCACGTCGCGCTGGATTACGCGTATCAGCCGTTCGTCCGGGTCGGCGTCTACAAAGATGCGCAGGTCCATCTGCCTGTTGAGGCGTTTGTCGCTCAATGCCAGTATGCCTTCTATGATGACAACCTTGCGTGGCTCGATGTGTATGGTCTGTGCCTGGCGGGTGCAGGTCAGATAAGAATACACAGGCTGCTCGATGGCCTCGCCTTTGCGGAGCATGGAGATGTGTTTCGACAGCAGATCCCAGTCGAAAGCGTTGGGATGGTCGAAGTTGATGTTTTGCCGTTCTTCTGCCGGCACATGGCTGCTGTCCTTATAATAAGAGTCGAGCGGAAGCACCACCACTTCGTCGGGCGGAAGGCTTTCTACGATGCGTTTCACGACAGTTGTTTTTCCGGAACCTGTCCCTCCGGCAATTCCAATGATAATCATGATACAGTTTCGGTAATTAATTTCTATATTTGCAATATACAAATATACGAAATTCATAAATATACACAACTATGGTCAAGCACATTGTTTTGTTCAAACTGAAAGATACGCTGGATCCGGCGGAAAAATCGGACATCATGCATCGTTTTAAGGCCGCTATCGAGGCGCTTCCCGAAAAGATTTCCTGTATCAGAAACATCCATGTGGGACTGAACGTGAACCCGGCGGAAGAGTGGGACATCTGTCTGGAGAGCGCATTCGATTCGCTTGACGATGTGAAGGCGTATTCCGTTCATCCCGATCATCTGGCGGCAGCCGGCATTCTGAAAGACGCGAAATGCGGACGTGCGTGTGTGGACTTTACGTATCAGGAGGAGGAAGTATGAAAAAGATAGTCAATCCGTGGCTTGGAATGGACGGTTACTTCTGTTTCGGCTGTGCTCCCGACAACGAAGCGGGAGTGAAAATGGAGTTTTATGAAGACGGTGATGAAGTGGTTTGTTTCTGGCATCCGGAACCGAAATACCAGGGATGGACGCATACGCTGCACGGAGGGATACAGGCTACGCTTCTGGATGAAATCAGCGCGTGGACTATAGCCCGCAAGCTGCAGACCACAGGGGTGACGTCGAAAATGGAGCTGCGCTATCTCAAGCCGGTGCATACCACCGACAAGTATCTGGTGGTTCGGGGCAGAATCGCCGAACAGAGGCGCAATATCGTGACAGTGGAGGCATGCCTCTGCAATAGCGCGGGAGAGCCTTGCACAAAGGCGTCGTGTACCTATTTCACTTTCTCGAAGGAGAAGGCGCTCAGCGAACTTCATTTCAGCGGATGCGAAACGGAAGACGGGGAAGTGGAGCCGGCAATCTGAATATTGTTGATAAAACAGAAGAAAAAAGCAATATTTTCCGACAAATGCTTGCATAATTGAAACGCAAGCTATATTTTTGTCACAAACAACAGAACGAAGAAAGTATGATCTATACCAGAACACATCACCATCATCATTGCCTGACGGAACAGACGGTAGGCTGAAGGTGTGTGCCGGTACACATAAAAAGAAAAGGAAGGCTTGCCGAATAGCGAACGGCAGGCCTTTTTTCGTTTTTGCAAACATTTAAAAACAATGAATATATGTTGAGAATTGCCGTACAATCGAAAGGCCGTCTGTATGAAGACACGATGGCTCTGCTTGAAGAAGCGGACATAAAGCTGTCCACTTCCAAGCGCACTTTGCTTACCCAGTCGAGTAATTTCCCCGTCGAGGTGCTCTTTTTGCGCGACGACGATATCCCGCAGTGCGTGGCGGGCGGAATTGCCGATGTGGGAGTGGTTGGAGAGAATGAATTTGTAGAGCGGGCCGAAGATGCTGACATTATCCAGCGTCTGGGATTCAGCAAGTGCCGGCTTTCGCTTGCCATACATAAGGAGGTGGACTACACCGGACTGGAATGGTTCAACGGAAAGAAGATAGCCACGTCTTATCCTGCAATCCTGAAAAACTTTCTTGACAGAAACGGGATAAAGGCGGAAATCCATGTGATTACCGGCTCGGTGGAGATCGCCCCGGGAATCGGGCTGGCGGATGCCATCTTTGACATCGTGAGTTCCGGCTCGACGCTCATCAGCAACAACCTGAAGGAAGTGGAAGTGGTGATGAAGAGCGAAGCGCTGCTCATCGGAAACAAGGGACTGTCTGATGAAAAGAAGGAGATTCTGAAGGAACTGCTTTTCCGTATCGGAGCGGTAAAGGCGGCGGAAGACAAAAAGTATGTGCTGATGAACGTGCCCGCCGACAAAGTGAAGGATATTATCGAAGTGCTGCCGGGAATCAAGAGTCCTACGGTGATGCCGCTGGCCACGGAAGGCTGGAGCAGCGTGCATACCGTGCTCGACGAGAAACGTTTCTGGGAAATCATCGGAAAGCTGAAGGCGATTGGCGCGCAGGGAATCTTGGTTCTTCCCATCGAAAAGATGATACTTTAACCTTTAAATAGACTCAAAACGATGAATGTAATCATATATCCCGAGCGGGCGGATTGGAAAGAGATTCTGAAACGTCCGACTCTCGACACCGGATCGCTGAGGGAAACGGTTTGCGGAATCCTCGGCCGCGTGCGTAATGAGGGCGACAAGGCGGTAATGGAATACGAAGAAATGTTCGACAAGGTGAAGCTGCATTCGCTGGCTGTCACGGAAGACGAGTTCAGGGAGGCCGAAAAGGCTGTAAGCATCGAGCTGAAGGCGGCCATCATGTTGGCATACAAGAATATACACACCTTTCATTCTTCGCAGAAGTTCGAAGGGAAAAAGGTGTCTACCTTGCCGGGTGTGACTTGCTGGCAGAAGGCCGTAGCCATCGAAAAGGTGGGGCTTTATATTCCGGGCGGAACAGCTCCCTTGTTTTCTACCGTACTGATGCTGGCAACTCCGGCACGCATTGCCGGATGCCGGGAGATTGTGCTTTGCACCCCTCCCGACAAGAGCGGAAAGATCAGTCCGGCCATCCTTTATGCAGCGCAGGTGGCGGGAGTCAGCAAGGTGTTCAAGGCTGGCGGAGTCCAGGCTATTGGAGCCATGGCTTACGGCACAGGCTCCATACCTAAAGTATATAAGATTTTCGGGCCGGGGAACCAGTATGTCACGGCTGCCAAGCAGCAGGTATCCTTGCGCGATGTGGCGATAGATATGCCGGCAGGTCCGTCGGAAGTGGCGGTGCTTGCAGATGAAACGGCCAACCCGGCCTTTGTGGCTTCCGACCTTCTTTCGCAGGCAGAGCATGGAGTGGACAGCCAGGTGCTGCTTGTCACTACCTCCCGCGGACTGCTGGAAAAGACGCAGGCGGAAGTGGAACGTCAGCTGGCATTGCTCCCGCGAAAACAGATAGCCATGAAGTCGCTCGAGTCAAGCCGTCTGGTTCTGGTGGAAAGTCTGGAGGAAGGAATAGCCATGGTCAACGAATACGCTCCCGAGCATCTCATCATCGAAACCCGTGACTATGCGGCGGTGGCGGAAAAGATTGTCAATGCAGGCTCGGTGTTCCTCGGATCGTATTCGCCTGAGAGTGCGGGCGACTATGCTTCGGGCACGAACCATACCTTGCCCACCAACGGGTATGCAAAAGCCTACAGCGGAGTGAGCCTTGACAGTTTTGTCCGGAAAATCACTTTCCAGGAAGTTACTCCCGAAGGCATCGCCACTATCGGGCCGGCCATCGAAGTGCTGGCGGCCAACGAATACCTGGATGCACATAAAAACGCTGTTTCATTACGATTAAACCGGAAGATATGAAAACACTGGAAGAACTGACGCGGCCGAACATCTGGGCCTTGAAACCTTATTCTTCGGCACGCGACGAATATAGCGGAAAGGAGGCTTCGGTCTTTCTTGATGCCAATGAAAATCCTTATAATGCGCCCAACAACCGTTATCCGGACCCGTTGCAGGGGGATCTGAAACGGAAGATCGCTGTGGTCAAGAAGGTGCTTCCCGAACAGATCTTTCTGGGAAACGGAAGCGACGAGGCCATTGATCTGCTGTTCCGCGCCTTTTGCCGTCCCGGCATCGACAATGTGGTGGCCATCGAACCGACTTACGGCATGTATAAGGTTTGTGCCGATGTGAACGATGTGGAATACCGCAATGTGCGCCTTGACGCTGAGTTCCGCTTCAAGGCCGGCGACATGCTGGCGGCCTCGGACGGGAACACCAAGCTGATGTTTCTTTGTTCGCCCAATAATCCTACGGGTAACAATCTTGACCGGAAGGAGATTCTGGCACTGCTTGAAGGATTCGGAGGGCTGGTGGTTGTGGACGAGGCTTATGCTGACTTTTCTGATGAGCCTTCGTTTCTGGCGGAACTGGAGATGCACCCTAACCTGGTGGTTTTGCAGACGTTCTCTAAAGCGTGGGGGTGTGCGGCCATCCGTCTGGGCATGGCTTTTGCTTCGCCGGACGTAATCGGGATACTTACCAAGATAAAATATCCGTACAACATCAACCGGCTGACACAGGAAGAGGCTATCCGCATGATTGGGCAGCATTATCAGGTGAAGCTGTGGGTGAAATCATTGCTTGAAGAACGTTCCCGGATGATAGGGGAGTTCCGGAAGCTGAAGTGCAGCCGGCACGTGTATCCGACTGATGCGAATTTCTTTCTGGCAGAGGTGAGCGATGCCAAGAGTATCTATGATTACCTGGTGGACAAGGGAATCATTGTGCGCAACCGTACGAACGTGACGCTGTGCCATAACTGTTTGCGCATCACCATCGGCACGCGTCCGGAAAACGATGCCTTGCTTGAGGCTCTGAAACAATATAAAGACTGAAAAGGCATGAAGCAGAAAGTTTTATTCATAGACCGCGACGGAACACTGGTAATCGAGCCTCCGGTGGACTACCAGCTCGATTCGTTCGAAAAACTGGAGTTTTATCCCAAGGTGTTCCGCAATCTTTATTTTATACGCCATAAGCTGGATTTCCGTTTCGTGATGGTTACCAATCAGGACGGGTTGGGTACGGCCGCTTTTCCGGAAGACACCTTCTGGCCTGTGCATAATCTGGTGATGAACACGTTTAAGGGCGAGGGTGTGGAGTTTGATGAAGTATGCATCGACCGCAGTTTTCCGGAAGACAATGCTCCTACACGGAAGCCGCGAACGGGTATGCTGAAGGCTTATATCGGCAATCCGGAATATGATCTGGAGGGAAGCTTTGTCATCGGGGACCGGGCTACGGATGTCGAGCTGGCTCGCAACCTGGGATGCAAGGCTATCTTGCTCCAGCCGGACAAGTCACTGGTGGAAGGAACGGGGATGGAAGATACATGCGTGCTTGCCACAACCGACTGGGACCGGGTGGCGGAGTTCCTTTTCGCCGGCGAACGTGTGGCCGAGGTGCGGCGGACAACGAAGGAAACAGATGTTTTCGTCCGGATGAATCTGGACGGGAGCGGGAAATGTGACATTGGTACAGGTCTGGGCTTTTTTGACCACATGCTGGAACAGATAGGCAAGCATGGAGGACTGGATCTGACTGTCCGTGTAAACGGAGATTTGCAGGTGGACGAGCATCATACCATCGAAGACACGGCACTGGCTTTGGGCGAGTGTCTGCGCAAGGCGTTGGGCAACAAGCGGGGAATCGAGCGTTATGGCTATTGTCTTCCGATGGACGATTGCCTTTGCCAGGTGGCTCTTGACTTCGGAGGCCGCCCGTGGCTGGTATGGGATGCGGAGTTCAAGCGGGAAAAGGTGGGAGATATGCCTGCGGAGATGTTCTTCCATTTCTTCAAGTCATTCAGCGATGAGGCACGGATGAATCTGAACATCAAGGCTGAAGGAACGAACGAGCACCATAAGATTGAAGGCATCTTCAAGGCCTTGGCGCGCAGTATCCGAATGGCTGCAAGGCGGGATATCTACCATTATGAAGTTCCGTCGAGCAAAGGGATTATCTGACCCGTTGTGCCGGTGCAGAAGAACGGCCGAAACAGACGATGTTCCTGTTCCGGCCGTTCTTCTTGTATGTGTTCCGACTGTGTTATTGTTTCTTCAGCGATACGCCCAGTTGCAGTCCGTCGTATTCGTTCAGCAAGGATGTTGCTGTGCTGATGGCGCTGTTTGAGGATTTTCCGGCAATCGCTCCGGTGATGTTCTGTGCCAGTGACATCAGCTTGTCTGCCTTGAACAGCAGGCTCATCGTGTCGCCCGTCAGTCCTTTTGATACCGTCACGTTCGTTTTGATGCCCAGGCGCGTCTTCATTGTCAGCTCCTTCGTATCCGGATTGTAGCTGTAGGTGCCTTGGGTGGTGCGGCTTCCGATGGTTGCCGTATAAGTGCTGTCTTCGTTGAACGTATAGGAAGAGCCTTCCTTGAATCCCAGCAGTTCGAATACGCCGCTCATCTTTTCTTCAATCTTTTTTGAAGCCACTTCGCCTCCGGCTTTTGCCAGCAGGTTGTCGCTGGTGAACTTGCAGTCAGGGCCGGCGTAGGTCCATGTTCCCACAATCGAATTGCTTTCGCCCGTAGCCTTGTTGATCACGGCGTTCGCCACTCCGGAGAGGATCGATTTCCAGTCCTGTGCCATGCCGTTGGCTGCGCCTGCCATGCAGAGGACAGCCGCCAGTATTACTTTAAGCAAAATACTTTTTTTCATCTTTATCTAGTTTTAAGTCTAAGTTTTTTCTCAGCAAGCCTTGAAGCTCATGTCAAGCCCCTTTACCGAATGGGTGAGAGCGCCTACAGAAATGAAGTCCACTCCACATTCCGCATAGTCGCGGAGCGTGTCGAAGGTGATTCCTCCGGATGACTCGATCTCATAACGCCCGCCGACCATTTCAACGGCCTTGCGCGTGTTTTCCGGCGTGAAGTTGTCGAGCATGATACGGTCCACTCCGCCCAGGTCGAGCACCTGCTGCAGCTCGTCGAAGTTGCGCACTTCGATTTCAATCTTCAGGTCCTTGCCCTTTTCCTTGCAGTATTCTTTGGCACGTGTGATGGCCTTGTCTATTCCTCCCGCAAAGTCTACGTGGTTGTCCTTCAGCAGAATCATGTCGAACAGTCCGATGCGGTGGTTCACGCCTCCGCCTATCTTCACCGCCATCTTCTCGAGGATGCGCATTCCCGGAGTCGTTTTCCGCGTGTCGAGCACGCGGGTCTTCGTGCCTTCGAGGCGTTCCACGTATTTATGGGTCATGGTAGCGATGCCGCTCATGCGCTGCATGATGTTCAGCATCAGACGTTCTGTCTGCAGCAGCGACTGCACTTTCCCCGTCACCGTCATCGGCACGTCGCCCGGCTTTACATGTGCTCCGTCGTTGATGAATACCTCTACCTGGAGTGTCGGGTCGAAGCGTCTGAACACTTCTTTTGCTACTTCAATGCCTGCCAGTATTCCTTCTTCCTTGATGAGCAGCTTCGATTTGCCCATTGCGTCGGCAGGGATACATGATAATGTGGTATGGTCACCGTCGCCTATGTCCTCTGCAAAAGAGAGGTCGATCAGACGGTCTATCAGATCTTTCACAATTTTTTCGTCCATCTTGATTCGATTATAAAAGGTTTTGTTTGCGGCAAAGGTAAGTATTATTCGTATCTTTGCAAAAGTTACACGATTAAATCAGATAAAAAAAGGATGAAAATAACATTGCTTGTGGTGGGTCGTACCGCCGACAGACTCTATGCAGAGGGGATACGCGACTATCTGGAGCGTGCCGGCCACTATGTGCCGTGTGAGATGGAGGTGATTCCGGAGCTGAAGAACACGAAGAGCCTGAGCCGGGAGCAGCAGAAGGAAAAAGAAGGCGAGCTGATATTGAAAGCCATTCAGCCCGGAGATTGCGCGGTGCTGCTTGATGAGCATGGTAAAGAGTTCCGCTCGGTGGAGTTTGCCGCATGGATGGAGAAGAAGATGCATGCGGTGAACCGCAGGCTGGTGTTCGTCGTTGGCGGGCCGTACGGATTTTCTCCGGCCGTGTATCAGGCGGCGCAGGACAAGATTTCACTCTCGAAGATGACTTTCTCGCATCAGATGGTCAGGCTTGTCTTTGCCGAGCAGCTCTACCGTGCCATGAACATACTGAACAACGGCCCTTATCACCATGAGTGACAGGCGGGCCGCTTATTCGAACTTTTGCGACAGCTTGTCGCGGTATTCGCGGGGCGAGCATCCGAAGTATCTTTTCACGTATTTCCCGAAGAACGACAGGTTGGGGAAGTCCAGCTCGTTCGACACTTCCTTGATGCTCATGTCCGTGCGGTTCAGCAGTTGCTTGATGTCCGTCACAACATACTGGTTGATGATTTCAGAGGCCGTATGCTCGCTCGTTTCCTTGCAGATGGCCGAAAGATACTTGGGCGTGATGTGCAGCTTGTCGGCATACCATGCCACCGAACGGCTTTTGGGATAGGACGAAGCGATCAGTTCCGTGAAGGCGAAAAACAGGTTCTCGGCCGATGTGTATCCGTGAGGCTTGATTTCGATGAAGCGTTCGAGCACGTCGTGAAACTCGTACATGAATGCGCGGAGCAGCGCGTCGGTTACTTCGCGCCCGTGCTTGCAGGCGGCGTTCGTAAGCTTCGAGCGGAGAAGGTCGTAGTATTGGTTGAACAGCGTCACTTCTTCGGAGCGCAGAGAAAGAATCGGGTTTTTCTCGAAGAACTGCTGCGCGTTCCATGTGCTTCGGGAGATCAGCGTCATCTGCTTTATGTATTCGGGCGACAGGCAGATGCCTCTGAACTCCACGTCCGTATCGGGCTCGCTGTTTCCTATGATGATGTTCGGCCGGCAGATAAGCAGCTCGTTTGTTTTCAGGGCCTTTTTCTCTCCATTGATAGAGATCGATACGGAACCTCTCAGGCACAGCAATGATATGAAAACGTTGACTTTGATAACCTCCTGCCGTTTCTGCATCTTGGGATTCGATATATTGTCTATAAGTGCCAGCCGGTCGTCATAATAAATGACCCCTTCCTTTGCTTTATCGTCGTTCAGACTTCTCTCCATTATTTTTTTCTCCATACATTTTTGTGTTTCGCTGCAAAATAAACGAAATAAAGACAATACTTGATGATGCTTACTTCTTAAATATTGTCCCGATTGTCTGATTTTGGGAGAAACGAGAAAAAATGACCAGTTCTGCGGATAGAAATCAGGTACAATTTTTTTTCAAAGCATTTTTCCTTGCATCCATGAAAAAAGACGGCGGATTTTAAAAAAAATAAGCTGACAAGTCATTTGAGATGACGGCTTATTTTGACTTGAATGACCCGTTATCTTGCTTAAAGTTATTCGTCATCTTTTTGCGGGAAACCTCGTGTCGGCAAAAGGACGTACATGCGCTGTGTTTTTTTTGAACGATAAACAATAGTAAGTATGAAAATGATTCGTTGTTTTGTGCTGGCGGTGTCTGCATCGCTGGCACTGGCCGGGTGCCAAGTGAAAGAGGAGAAGACCGGCGGACCTTCTCCCGTAAGAGTGAAAGTGATGAAGGTTGCATTGTCCGAGCAGAAGACGTCCGGGCGTTTTTCCGGAACGGTGGAGGAAGCGGCCGGCACTCCGCTCAGCTTTTCCGTTATGGGAACGGTGAATGCCGTCAGCTTCCGCCTGGGCGACCGGGTGGAGAAGGGGCAGCTTCTTGCCTCGCTCGATGCCACGTCGGTTCGAAGCAGCTATGACGCGGCAAAGGCTGCGCTTGTGCAGGCGGAAGACGCTTACCGCCGCATGAAAGAGCTTCACGGCAAAGGGAGTCTGCCCGAAATCAAGTGGGTGGAGGTGCAGAGCAAGCTCCAGCAGGCGCGTTCCATGGAAGAAATGGCCCGCAAGAACCTGAAGGATTGCAAGCTGTATGCCCCGTTCAGCGGAGTGATAGCAGACAAGTCGGTCGAAGTGGGACAGAACGTGATTCCCGGGATGGCCGTCGGAAAGCTGCTGGGGGTAAGCAGGCTGAAGGTAAAGATATCCATGCCGGAATCGGAGATCGCTTCGGTGTCCTTACATCAGAAGGCGGAAATTGTCGTTCCGGCACTGGGGAGCCGCCGTTTCTCGGGAATGGTGAGCGAGAAGGGGATTATGGCGGATCCGTTTTCCCGTTCTTACGAAGTGAAGATTGACGTGGCGGATGCCGGAGGAGATTTGAACTAAAATTACGGCAGACGAGGAGGCAAAGCAATAATCACGCATTATGGAAAAGAAAAAACGTAACTTTGTGGAATGGGCGATGCACTACCGCCTGGCAATACGGCCCGGGAAATGGTTGAACAGGTGACCAAGCCGCTCGAAGAATATATCTTCACCTATAAGGAAGTGAAGAAAGAAAAAACTTTCTCGAAAAGCCGCGACGGCATCGTATACATACAAGTGGAACTGAATGATGATCTGACTAACAAAGACGAGTTCTGGAGCAAGTTCAAGCACGGCGTGTCGCAGTTCAAGAGCGAACTGCCCTCCAATGTGCTGGCATTGGTGGTGCAGGATGATTTCGGTGACACTTCTGCTCTGCTCATCACAATGGAAAGTGAAGACAAAACCTATCGCGAGCTGGACGACTACATGGACTTGCTGCAAGGCCGTCTGCGACGCATCCCTGCCGTGGGACGCATGACCGTGAGCGGGATGCAGAACGAACAAATATCGGTCTATCTTGATCACGACCGCCTCTCGAAGTATGGACTTAGCGATCAGACCCTTGCTCTCAGTCTGATGCAGAAAGGCTTCATCACCAATGGCGGACGGGTGAAGGACGGCTCCATGGTAGAGCCTATCTACGTCAGCCGCTCGCTCAATACTGTGCGCGACGTTCAGGAACAGATTATCTATACCGACCCGCTGGGCAATGTGGTGCGTCTGAAGGATGTAGCTCGTGTGGTCCGTGAATATCCTGATCCCGACAGTTACATCACTAATAACGGGCGCAAGTGCCTTCTGCTCTCCATCGAGATGAAGAAGGGAAAGAACATTGTGGCGATGGGCGATGAAATCAACAAGGTGCTGGATGAGTTTCAGACGGAACTGCCCAGCGATGTTACCTTGTTTCGCATCACCGACCAGCCGAAGGTGGTGGATGACAGCGTGTCGAACTTTCTCCACGAACTCATCATCGCTATCGTGGCGGTGGTTATCGTGGTGATGCTCTTGTTGCCCTTGCGTGTGGCATTGGTGGCTGCATCTACTATTCCGATTACCATATTCATATCTTTGGGACTGTTCTATGCGTTCGGCATTGAACTGAATACCGTGACGCTCGGTATGATTGTGGACAACTCGATTGTCATCATTGACAGCTATCTGGAGAAACTGGGCGAGGGATGCTCGCGCTGGCATGCTTCCATTGAGAGCACCACGCACTTCCTTAAGTCTATCTTCTCCGCCACGCTGGCGATCAGTATCACGTTCTTCCCCTTCTTGGCGACCTGTACGGGTATGATTCACGACTTCCTGCTCAGCTTCCCGTGGGGTATTACCATTGTGCTGGCTACTTCATTGCTCATCGCTACGATGCTTGTACCGTTCATGCAGTTCTACTTCATCCGCAAGCCTATGGAGGCGAAGAAGGAGGAAGGCAAGAAGGCGTTCTCTTTCCTCGACCTCTTGCAGAAGTATTACAACCGCCTGTTTGATTGCTGTTTCCGCCATCCGATAGTGACGGTGAGTGTGGGTGTGCTTTCTGTAGTGATAGGCGGATGGATGATGGGGCGGCTTCCCCAACAGTTGCTTCCGGCCGCCGACCGTAACCAGTTTGCCGTAGAGATATACCTTCCGACGGGTACTGATGTGGACGTGACCGCTGCCGTCGCCGACAGTATGGAGCACATCCTGCGCCAAGACCCTCGTGTGGTCAGTGTGGCTTCATTTAAGGGATGTGCGTCTCCCCGTTTCCAAACGGCATACGCCCCCCAGATACCCGGCACCAACTATGCCCAGTTCATTGTGAACACGACGGGTGTGGAGGCTACCGTGGAACTGTTGGACGAGTATGCGCCGAAATACACCGATTATTTTCCTAATGCCCGTGTCCGCTTCAAACAACTGAGCTATAGCGATGCAGTTTATCCTATCGAGGTACGTCTGTCGGGCGAAGACCTGGATGTGTTGAAGCACGATGCGAAGGTTATAGAAGAACGCTTGCACGGAATGGACGGGCTGGTATTGGTGCAGACCGACTTCAACGAGCCACTGCCTGCCATAGCGGTCAATCTGAAAGAGGATGAGGCGACTCGCCTTGGTGTCAAACTTAGGGTTGGAGTCCACCCTTGCCATGCGCTACGGCAACGGCTTGCAGATAGCCAATGTATGGGAGGGCGACTACGGTATCCCTGTCACGTTGAAGAGTACGAATGCCGACCATGCCCAGCCTGCCGACTTGAACGATGAGTTGGTACCCGTAGCTGCCGGACTTGCCGATGTCCCCTTGCGGCAGGTAGCCGATGTGGTACCTGCTTGGAAAGAAGGACAGATTGTGCGCCGCAACGGTGTCTATACCGCCAGTGTGCAGGCAGATATCACACGGGGTGAGAATGCGATGGCGATGAATGTACGTGTGCAGAACGTGGTGAACGGGATGCAGCTTTCGCCCGGTGTGCGTGTCAGCTATGGGGGTGAGCAAGAGGCAAACGATGACAAGATGCCGATGATTATGAACGGGCTGGCATTGGCGGCTGCTATCATCTTCTTCATTTTGTTGGCGCACTTCCGCAAGGTGAGTATCGCCGTGCTGATGTTTGTCAGCCTGCTGCTATGCCTCTTCGGAACGGCTGTCGGCATCCTGATACAGGGCGTTACCTTCGGTGTGACCTGCGTGCTGGGCATTATTGCCCTGATGGGTATCATTGTGCGTAACGGCATCATCATGTTCGACTATGCTGAGGAGTTGCGTGCCACGGAGCGCATGACCGCCAGCGAAGCCATCTACCACTCCGCCCTGCGTCGTATGCGCCCCATCTTCCTCACGTCGGCTGCAGCCTCCATGGGTGTTATCCCGATGATACTGGGCAAGTCCAGCCTGTGGATGCCGATGGGTACGGTCATCTGCTACGGCACGTTGATAACGATGCTGTTCATCCTTACCGTCCTGCCGTGCTTGTACTTGCTCATCTTCCGGGGAAGCAGCAAGAAGCGTGAGAAATGGAATGCGTTGGAGCAACAGTAATACTCATGTCAGGGTATTGATGATACCCCATGTATGGGTGCTTGTCACGCTGGATTTGTAATCCGGCGTGACGGAAAAGGAATATTCCACAGGTGGGTATCAGATATACCTTATATTATATAGAATACAGAAACAGAAATAACGTTGAAAGATGAAACATACAAGTAAATGCTTTTTAATGGCTTTGGCGTGGGGAGGCATGGCTGCCTCACTTGCTGCCCAGCAGGTTTACACGCTAGATGAATGCATAGAAAGTGCTTTGCAAAACAATGCCCGTATGCAGAATGCCTCAAACGATCTCGCTTCCGCCCAGCACCAGCGCAAGGAGGCATTCACCAAATACTTCCCTGCCATCAGTGCTACGGGCGGTGGCTTTTTGTCGTCCACTCATTTGTTAGGCATGGAAATGGGGCCTGGCATGTCGTTAGGGCTGATGAAGAATGGTCTTGTAGGCGGAGTTACCGCTTCGATGCCTCTCTTCACCGGAGGCCAGATTGTACAAGGCAACAAGCTCTCGGAGGTGAATGTGGAGAAATACCGCCTTTTGGGCAGACAGACGAAAAACGAGGTGGAGCTCACCGCCGAGCAGTATTACTGGCAGGTAGCGATGCTGAAAGAAAAGCTCCGCACGCTGCACGTGGTGGAGGCTCAGCTGGCAGAAATCCTTAAGGACGTGGATGCCGCTGTGAGCGCGGGCGTGACCAACCGTAACGATTTGCTTCAGGTGCAGTTGCGGCAGAACGACACGCGCAGCACGCGCATTAACGTTGAAAACAGCCTTGCCCTGTCGCGCCGCCTGCTGGCGCAATACATCGGTACGCCGGGTGATAGTGTGGACGTGGACTTTGCGGTGGCGGACTCACTGCCCGAACAGCCTGATGCACTTTATCGCCGTCCTGATGAATCGCTTGCCCTTACTCCGGAATACAACTTGTTGCAGGCAAAGCTGAAGGCAAGCCGCATCGAGCGGAAGATGACTCTTGGCAAGCAATTGCCCACGGTGGCGATAGGCGGCGGATTCGTTTACGACAACCTGCTGGACCGTGACCGCAATTACTGGGTAGGTTTCGCCACGGTGAGCGTGCCTCTGAGCGGCTGGTGGGAAGGTAGCCATAGCCTGAAGCGCAGCAAGCTTGCCGTGCGCACCGAAGAGAATAATCTGCGTGACGGAAGTGAACTGCTGGTTATCAACATGCAAAATACGTGGAATGCCATGACTGATGCTTACAAGCAAGTGCGTATAGCCATTGAGAGCATCGGACAGTCAGCGGAGAACCTTCGTCTGCAGACCGATTACTATCACGCCGGCACCTGCACCATGAGTGACCTGCTGGAAGCACAGGCCCTCTACCAGCAAAGCCGCGACCAGTACGTGGAGTCATACGCTCAGTATCAGGTAAGGAAGCGGGAATACTTGCAGGCTACGGGAAGGTGATGCAGAAAAGAGAATGTGCTTTCAGTCACTAAGCAAGAAAAACGGGATATTCTCCTATGGAATGATTTTGGTATATTGCGGCTGTAAAAAATTAGGTGAAACGGACAAATATAAAAATGGAAAAGTATGGATAAGGTAAGCATTGGAATGAATGCCGGCATCGTCTGGCGTGTGGTCCGCAATCATGGACCGCTTGTGGGCTACAAGGAATTGAAGAAAGCCTCAGGGCTTTCCGACCGTGATCTGAATGCGGCTATCGGGTGGCTGGCCCGTGAGAACAAGATCGAGTTTGCCACCAATCCGGACGATGATTCCGATCTGTTCTTTGTAGAATTGAATGTATATTTCTGACGGTGCAAAAAAGTCACGAAGAACGGAAAGCGAATACCCGTATCTTCGTGACCTTATATCTCAAGGCTTGCCGGAACCGGCAGTCCTTATTTCTTGGGAGCCGGATTGTAGCGTGCGTTCAGCCCTTCCACGATTTCCTGTGTGATGTCGAGCGACTTGTCGGCAAACAGCAGGTTGTCGAGCTGTGTGTTGCTGATGATCAGGCTGTATCCTTTTGACTGGTTGTACACTTTCAGGAACGAGTTGATTGAGTCGCGCAGCTGGAGGCTGTTCTTCTGGTTTTCAGCTTGCAGTTCTGCATAGAGCTTTTCCTGCAGCTGCTGGAGGTCGCGCTGCTTCTGGAGCAGACGTGCGTTTTCCTGTTCGGCACGTTCGCGGCTTGCGAATCCGTTGTTTTCAATCTTGCGCTGGAATTCTCTCATCTCGCCGTCCAGTTCCTTGGCCTTTTCGTTCAGTGTGGTGCGGATGTTCTCTTCCTTCTTGATCATCTCTTCGTTCAGATCGTTCCAGTAGCGGTATTTGGTAAGAAGCGAATCCACCTCTACGTAGGCGATTTTCATATTTGTTCCTGCAACGGCCGGAGCTGTTGTCGTGGCAGATGAATCATTCTTCTGGTTACATTGAGTAAACAAAAGAGCGAATGCGAATGCGACGAAGGCATTCAGGATGTACTTTGTCTTTTTCATACGGTTAAAGTATCATTGTTAGTTAATATTTCGTTTTCTGTCGCTTCATTCTGCGTCACCGGATGTCTTTCCGTTCGGCTATCGCATGCGGATTGGCACGCTGCGCTTCCCTGTCTTGCGACTGTACGCAGCCGATGCCTTTTGCTTTCATGGCTTTGTTCCCGCTTACGTGGGTGTTCGGGAAACGCCCGTTTTTCTTGAACAGGATTTTTACCGACAGCAAAACCACGCTGATAGCAACTATTAACAGTGTAATCAGAATTGTCTGAAGCATTTCTATTAAATTTGTGGTGCAAAGATATATTTTTTGTCATGATAACTTTGGATTTTGTCCTGAAAAAAGTCGTTTTGGAGGAGTAAATCATGGTATTTAACTTATTTTTGCGGATTGAATAATATGCAACATTTAATTTAGACGATTATTTTATGGAAAAAAAAGATTTGCAGCCGGCATCGGTTTTTCATTATTTTGAGGAAATCTGTCATGTACCCCGTCCTTCGAAAAAGGAGGAGAGAATCAGACAATATTTGACAGACTTTGCGGAATCGCACGGACTGGAGTATAAAGTGGATGAGGCAGGAAATGTGCTGATCAGAAAAAACGCTTCTGCCGGAAAAGAACACCTGAAGACAGTGGTGCTTCAGTCGCACATGGATATGGTCTGTGAAAAGAACGGCGGCGTGGAGCATAATTTCGATACCGATCCGATCGAAACTTACATCGACGGCGATTGGCTGCGGGCAAAGGGTACGACGCTGGGTGCCGACAACGGAATCGGCGTGGCTACGGAGCTGGCCGTGCTGGCAGACCGGGACATAGAGCACGGTCCGATAGAATGCTTGTTTACCGTAGACGAAGAAACCGGACTGACGGGAGCCTTTGCACTGAAAGAAGGTTTCATGAACGGAGATATTCTGCTGAACCTTGACTCGGAGGATGAAGGCGAACTGTTTATCGGATGTGCAGGCGGTGCGGGCACTACGGCCGAATTTCCCTGTCCGATGGTGCAGGCTCCCGAAGGATATTTCTTCTTCCGTGTGGCAGTCAAGGGACTGACGGGAGGTCATTCGGGCGATGACATCAACAAGAACCGGGCGAATGCCAACAAGATTCTGAACCGTTACCTGACTGCCCTGATGCAGCGTTACGGCATGTGCCTCTGCGAGATAGACGGAGGCAATCTGCACAATGCCATACCCCGCGAGGCGTCGGCGGTATGTGCGGTGCCGATGGCTCATAAGGAAGATGTGCGTGTGGACTTGAATGTTTTCCTTGCGGAAATTGAAGATGAATATGCGGTGACGGAACCCAACCTGATTATGGAACTTGAATCAGAATCTCCCCGCGGGGAGGTGATGGAGGCAGAAGCCATGAAGCGTTTCCTGCTTGCAGTATACGCAGTGCATAACGGGGTTTACGCCATGAGTCAGGACATCCCGGGACTGGTGGAAACGTCTTCCAATCTGGCTTCTGTCAAGCAGAAAGACGGGAAGATCATTGTTGTCACCAGCCAGCGCAGCTCCATCCTGTCTTCGCGCAAAGACATGTCGCAGGCGGTGTGCGCCGCTTTCGAACTGGGCGGAGCATCCTGTGTCACAGCCGACGGTTATCCGGGATGGAAGCCGAATCCTTCTTCCGAAATCTTGGGCATAGCCGTGGAAAGCTACAAGCGGCTGTTCGGGGCAGAGCCGAAGGTGAAGGCCATTCACGCCGGACTGGAGTGCGGCCTGTTCCTCGAAAAATATCCTTCGCTCGATATGGTGTCTTTCGGTCCGACGTTGCGGGGCGTTCATTCGCCCGACGAGCGCATGCTGATCCCTACGGTTGAGAAATTCTGGAACCATCTGCTCGATGTGCTGAAACACATTCCTGCCAAGGCATGACCGGCGGGCTGAAGAGGCTGGGGGCGTTGCTGGCATTGGGGGGAGCGTTTTTCTTTCAGCTGGCGGCGCAACAGCCTTTCCGGATAATGGAATACAATGTAGAGAATCTCTTCGACTGCCGTCACGATTCGCTGAAGCAGGACGGAGAGTTTCTCCCTTCGGGCGTAAGGGGATGGAACCGTTTCCGCTTTGCCGAGAAGGTGAACAAGGTGGCTAAGGTGATACTGGCGGCAAGCGGCCGGCAGGTTCCTGATCTGGTGGCTCTGTGTGAGGTGGAAAATGATTATTGCCTGCGCACGCTGGTCCGTTATTCTCCGCTTCGGGATGCGGCATATGAATATGTGATGACCGATTCGCCCGACGAACGGGGGATAGACGTGGCTTTGCTGTACCAGCCTGCGACGTTCAGGATGCTGGAGTTCCGTCCGATACGGATTCCGCTTGAACAACTGGGACACCGTCCTACGCGCGACATCCTGCATGTGTCGGGGCGCGTGATTTCCGGTGATACGCTGGATGTCTTTGTCTGTCATTTTCCTTCCCGTTCCGGAGGACAGAAGCGGTCGGAGCCTTATCGCCTGCAGGCTGCTTCGTGCCTGAAACAGGCGGCCGATTCCGTGCGTTCCGTCCGTCAGCGTCCGAATATTGTCATTACGGGTGACTTCAACGATTATCCCTCCGACCGTTCGCTTCGGGAGGTGCTGGGTGCGTCACGGCCCGGGGAAGATGAAGTCAGCTGCGGGCGGTTTTACAACCTGATGGACGGCAAGCCGGGCGGAACCTACCGGTACAAGGGCGAGTGGAATATCCTCGACCAGATGATTGTGGGAGGCGAACTGTTGCAGGACAGTTCTTCCGTGCGGACGGACTACGGGAAAGCCCGCATCCTTTCGTTCCCGTTCTTGCTGGAAGAGGACGAAACCTATGGCGGCGAAACGCCTTTCCGGATGTATCGCGGGATGCGCTATCATGGAGGCTACAGCGATCACCTGCCGCTGTTGCTCGAACTTGAAATAGATGATGAATGAGCATATGAGAGATTTTGCAGCGATAGACTTTGAAACGGCAAACCGCGAGCTTTCCAGCGTCTGCAGCGTGGGAATCGTGGTTGTGCGGGGAGGGGAGATCACCGGCGAGATTTATCGCCTGATACATCCTTCGCCCAACTATTACAGCTATTGGAACACGCGTGTGCACGGCCTTACGAGGGAAGACACGGAAAAGGCGGATGTATTTCCCAAGGTGTGGGAGGAGATTGCTCCGCTGATAGAAGGGCTTCCTCTGGTTGCGCACAACAGTCCGTTCGACGAAGGCTGCCTGAAGGCGGTTTTCCGCACTTATGGAATGGATTATCCCGATTATGTTTTCCATTGCACCTGCCGGGCTTCCCGGCGCGTGTTCGGCAAAGAGCTGCCCGACCACCGCCTGCCCACCGTGGCTGCGCGTTGCGGGTATGATCTGTCCTGCCACCACCATGCGCTTGCCGATGCTGAGGCTTGTGCCCGCATCGCCATGAAAATACTCTGAAGCGGCAGCATCCGGCAGATTTTTGCGTAAAATTCTGTATCTCTAGCCTGGAGATATAAATCTCCAGCTTAAAGATACATATCTCCAACTTGAAGACATATGTCTTCAGGCTGGAGATTCTTTTTTTCCGGCGGTGCGTCACCGGAGCTTCTCAGGTGTTGTATAAAAAGACAGAGAGCATCTCAAAATCCCTTCGAGATGCTCTCCCGGCCATAAAAAACAGATGAAATGATTCGACCTTTATTGGCAGACCGAAGTCATTTTTTCAGGCCAATGAAACAATTAAAATGATTGACAAAAAAATCGCTTGCAGCGTATTACATGTTTATGTCTGTAGGAACTTCTTCCCAGTCATCCACGCTGACGGTGAAGGTGATGGGACCTCCCAGAATATCCTGTCCGCCGGTGCCCGGAGTTTCATCCGTCTTGTCATCCGTGCCGCCGGGGTTTTCCGGATTCGGGTCTATTTTGCCAGCACCGCCGCCGTCCCCGCAGAAAGTCAGGTTGTATACATACTTTTTGCCCGGCTGCCAGTTTGTGTTGATGGCTACAGCAGAGTAAGCATACTTTCCTGCCTTGTTGTCACTTTCTGTCGGTTGCGGATAAATCAAGGTTTCTCCTGCGTCGCTGATATTGGAGATACGGCAGAGAACGGCGAGATAAGCGCCTTGCTTGTTTATTTCCGCCGCGGGGTTGTTCTTCGTTCCGTTCCACGGAGTGAGCTGCTGCGGAATGACCATGAAGTTCTTTTCTCCGAACATGACGGACTTCAGAGTACCGTCCAGCGTGACAGCTTCTGTTCCGTTGCTGTAATAAGCTTTTGCCGGCATATTCTGGTCTGCATGGCTGCCCCATGCGTTGTCTGCCAGCTTAACGTTTGCTCCCAGTTCTGTTTCCGGGAAAGTCAGGCTGGCTTTTGTTGCCATGTTGACAATCTTCACTCCGATAATTTCAACCTTGATGGAGTTGCTTTTCGCATTCTTGGCTTTTACCTCGATTTGAGATAAAGCATGCTTGAAGTTCAAGGGAACCGGAGCTGCGTTGTAAGTTTCTTTAGTCCCGGCTTTGTACGCAATCAGCAAATCCTTGTGGTTAGTCACGTTGCCGTCAGGAGTGAAATCGGAGATTGTTTTGCTGTCCTTGTTGATGGTTACAGTTCCTTTTCCTGAGGCAGGACCGTTTGCATAGGCATAGAATTTCAGCTCATACTCGGGCCAATAGTATGTACCCGCAGTATTCCATGCGTCGCCAGACTTCGTTACATCTGTTTCAAACTCTGTGCCGGTACTTCTGATGGCAGTAACCTTGAAAGCATTCAGAGAGGCGGATGTTTCTTGGTTGCCTTCTCGTGTAGAAGCGTCTACCAATGTGCGGAAAGCGATTCCTTTTCCACTGTTCACATCCACTACTTCGTCGTTGGAGCAGGCTGCAAATGATGCAGACACAATCGCTAAACTCAAAATAATGTTACTCTTCATAAAACAATTTTTAATGGTTAAGAAAAAAAGTTCGTTTTATATCTACATGGAGATTTCAATCTCCTCTGTATTCCATTCGTCTACATTCGGGTTAAAGCCGCTGTCGTCGTCGATGGGCTTGGGCAGGGGAAGCCCGTCGAGCACGATGTGTACGTTCATCGGATCCGGCGCCTCGTGTATTTTTGCCGTGACATCATAGACAAAGCTGTATTTTTTCCCGTCGTTCAGCACGGCATATACAACCAGGCTTTGGGGAGTTTCCGATGCCGGTGGATAGCCGAAAGTGTAGAAATCGGCCTTTACAGTTGTCTTTCCGTCGGATGTCATGTCAAAAGGCAGCGTTGCCAGTTCGTCTGTCGGTGTGTCCTCACCGAGCATAAAGCCGCCGGACATGCCTGTGAGCGAACCGAATATTTCTCCCGAGGAGATGTACTCCAGATTTCCTGCATTTATTATTTCCACGGTATAGTGCCGCACAACAATCTTCGGGTAGAGCGTAAGCGTCTGTCCTTCGCGTGAAGCCACCACCTCCACTTCTTCCGCGCGGTCGTCCCACAGCATGTCCGGGACCGCTCTGATGCTTTGGCCGTTTCGCGGTACGGGACGCGGGAACGCTCCTTCGGTCAGATAAGCCTCAAAGCTTTCATAATGCTCAGCGTTCCGGTAGAGGATGAACTCTGTGTTGCTGTTCAGGCACAATGCGCGATAATGTCCGGCCGGAACCGTGACAGTTCCTCCCGTCCGGTCGGTGAACTCGTAGACCAGCGGTTCTTTTTCTGTTTTCGGAAAGAGATAAAGCCGCATGCTCGAGGGCCGGGCATCGGGAGCATATCTCCAGTCGAAGATTACCCGCAGATCAGCCGTGTGGGGATGGTCGAAGCAAAGCTCCTTGTGCTCGCATGCTGTCAGTATGCCTATCAGCACGAGCAGGGACAGTAGACCGTATCTTTTCATTTTTTGCCTCCTTTCTTCAGGTTGTGGTTTCCGCGGCCAAGCAGCCAGACAAGAGATATCTCAGCCTTGGTCGGACCAAACCAGTGCCGCTGTTTCGTTGCCTGCCATACATAGTGGTTGTCCATGGGCAGGTATTCGTAATAGGTTCCTCCCCAGTAGCCCAGGCCGATGACAAAGTCGATGTTCAATCTCCTTGCAACGGGCAGCGAATAGCCATATTCCAGTCCTGCGGTGTAGTTCATCTTTTCCCACAGCGTGCCGCCCGGTTTGCCGCCCATGTATCCCCGCCCTCCGGTTTCGAAGTCGTAGGTAAGTATCTGTCCGTACACTCCCAGATGGTGTCCGCTGAGCGGGCTTCCTCCTTCCGGGCGGCAGAAGTATTTCCGTATGGCCAGTTCGCCTCCGTAGATTCGCCAGTAGCGGTGGCGTCTGTTCTTCTTCCACCATGCGTACATCCAGCTTCCGCTTGCCGAGAAGCCTTTGCCCAGATAAAACTCTACGCCGGCGTTGGGGACGAGCAGGGCGTCATAAAGCAGATTGGTTTTGACCGCCATGTAGAAGGGCGGCTGCTGTTGCGGTTCTGATATCATCCGGCTGTCTTCCGCTTCCGTTTTGGATGCGGGCACAGGAGTGAGAGGCTGCGGCATCTCCACTGTATCTGTCTGTTCGGCATCAGGCTCTGGCACTTGTTCCGTCCCGGCAGCCGGCAGCAAGGATACGTATTGCACTTCAACGAGCGAACGGCGCAGCAGGGGAAAGAAATGCTTTTCCATATAGCGCCAGCTATTTCCCCGGTGAAGGTCCATCAGTTGCTTTTTGCGGCTGTCTACCACGATACCGTTTTTTATGACCCACTCAGGGGTATTGTCCAGAATAGACAGCACTTCTTCTTTTTCTTTGCAGGGCATGTCAGACTGTGCGACTTTCGTGCGGAGATTGTCCCAATCGATGCCGGCATGAGTTTCTGTTATAATGGAAGCCTGGGAAGGAATGCGGCGGCGAAGATAGTTGCCGATGCTCTGCGACCGGCGCTTCGACAAGTTTCTGTTCAGTGACGTGCTTCCTTCCGGCGATGCTCCCGACATTATGCTGAAACGGTCCAGGCGAAGCGTGCTGTCGGATGAGAGTTTGTGGAGGACTCCCAATAGACTGTCCAGTTTGTTGCGGTTATCCTGATAGGCGGAGTCGATCCGCGCACTTCCCTGCCGGTAATAGACCTCGACAGTGAAAGTGTCAACCGGCATAATGCCATCGGCCCATACGGCAAGATTTGTTAGGGATAACATGCAAAAGCAATAAATTTTTTTTATCATATTACCAGTCTTGTATTTCTGATTGCAAATTTAGAGATAAGATTCCACAGAAGGCAGACTCTGCAATGTACATGTCTTTATGCGTAGTATGCTGATATACAGGATATAATATTCTTTTGTACATGTACAATTTGCATTCGGATGATGTCCGTCCTGCTTTGTCTGCCTTTGCCGCCCGGCAATGAGCCTGTGCCAGATCTTAAAACTGTTTGATAAAGTCGTCCAAAGTCATGTTTTCGATCTGCATCTTTTCTTTCAGACGCATTTTCTTTCTCGAAATGCTTCCTTTGGCTATGTGGTATATTTCTGAAAGCAGGGAAAGCGAGAATTCCATCTTCAGCAGACAGGCAAAGCGCACCTCCTCCAGAGTGAGTTGCGGATAAGCCTCTTTCAGCCGGAACGTGAAGTCGTTGAAACATGCATCCGTATTCTGTATGATTATATCCCACTCCTCCTTTTTCAGATGCATGGCTCCTTGCGAGTTCTGGCTTTTCATCAGAATCGGGACGGTTAGAGCATTCAGCCGCTTGTAGTATTCTACATTCTGGTTCAGCGATTCTATTTGAATGGCTTCACGGTTGTGCTTCTCCTGCAAATATTTCACCTCTGTTTCCCATTGGTTGTTCTGGAGCCGAACCATGTCCTGTTCCTTTTCCTTCAGTGACACCTCAACCTTTTTCTTGGCTTGCTTTATGCGGAGGACGATTGAGATGCCTAAACACAGCATCAGTGATAAGAGGATGGCCAGGCGGTAATAAGAAATTTCCTGTTCTGAAATCTTCGTGTTCATATTGGCTATCCTCCGCTGCTGGCGTTCGTGCTCCTGGAAAGCGTTCAGGTTGCTGATATATCCGGCCTTATTGTTTGCTTCCAGTGAATCCCTGCAGCGGATGCTTCTTTCAGCATACTCAGAGGCTGCCTGAAAGTCCTTTTCCTCCTTCTTCAGCTGTGCCATCTTGTAGTAAACGTCTTGCTTTTCTTTCAGGGGAAGTTTCTCGATGTTCTTCAGGAAAAGACGCTCCGCGTCCTTTAAGCGATGCATTTTCAGGCAGATATTTCCTTTCAATACATTGCAAGTCAATTCGAACTCATCGGAATGGTCGTTTTGCAGGGCGATATCTATATAGAATAAAGCCGAATCAGGCCTGTTCATGGCCAGGCAGACTCTGCTCAGGTCCTTGTTGTATTCCGCCCGGGCAGAAAATTCCTTCTGCGGCAAGATGCTGAGAGCCTTGCACAGACGCTGTCCGGCTTCAGTGTAATTCTTTTCAGAAATGCGGAGTTCTGCAAGTTCATGCAGCGCTTCTGCCATCAGCGTAGAGTCTTTCATCTCGCTGGCGATGTCGAGGGCATGTTCCAGGCATTTTTCTTCCATGTCATGCATCATCTTGAAACGGTAAATATAGGCTTCTTCCACCTTGATGGCAAACATCATTCCGCTGTCCTTTTCTGCAAATCTCTCAGCCTGGCTGTAAGAGGCATTGGCTCTGAGAAAGGCGTATCTGCCGGAATATATTTTCCCAAGGAAGAAGTGCAATTGGCACAAGCGCGCGGAGTCTTTCTGTTTTGTAAAATGCGACAGAGCCACATCCGACTTGTCCAGAAGCAATTCAGGAGCATCGGAAGTAAGCTGCGCCTTGACCAGCAGAAAATAATAGAATGCCTTGTCGGCTCCTCTCAGAGAGGATGTATCAATTTCAAGTATCTGCCTTACAGACTTTTCCGGGATAACGTCCAGGGAGTCTTCCAGCATCAGCAGCGACGGACTGTAAATGCTGTGTTGCTTACGGCTGCACGAAAATGAGCTCATGATCAGCATTGCTACGATAAAACCTGTTTCCAACCGCATATCTTTAACCTTATTAATATACACTTTTATCTTTTGACATAGAATCTTTAGAAAAGAACGGGGGGTGTTATGCTTTGCCAAACATCCAGACGTTGCATAAAGAACAATAATAAGTAAGGAATGTTTAGAAAATTAATATGATTACAATTTTTTGTAGAAATCATTCTGCTTCACATAACATCAGACCGCTTGTTCCGGGACGAGTCATTTCTCGATCGGTCTGTTTTCTTTTCTGGTGCAAAGGAAGCGGTATTTGTATAGAAAAGCAATTTTTTACATGTACATGCTATGTCGCATAAAGGTCTGTATATCTGATTTTTCATGCTTTTAATGGATGTACATATGGGATGTACACGCAAGATGTGGAAGTGCATATGCAGAAAAAGCCCCGCAGCTTTCCTTATTCGCTTCGGGGCTGATGTTCCGGATCTCCGGTGCGGTTTTCAGCAGTTGTTCTGGCAGCTGCTTTGCTGGCGGGAATCTATCCGAGCTTTATTATGCGCTTTTCTTTAATCGATGATTTTGATAGCGGAGTTACGGATGTCCATGAGGCCAGATCGTTGAGATTGACGGGGTATACGCCTGTCCCCTTCATGTCTTCTGCCAGCATTTTCAGCATTATATAATCCATGCCTCTGTGGTGTTCATCTATTTTAATTGCTTCTTTTCCCCATTTCTTCCATGAAACGTGCTCGAACTCGTCAATATATCTGCCGTCATCCTCCCATGTTTCATAAGGAGATACATTCTCTATGTATATTTTTCGGAACTCGCCTCTCCATATGCCTTTGCTTCCTTGCACTTCGATGTCCAGGCTTCTGGGGCGGGGGAGTGTCGTATCGTGAGTCAGCGTAACGAGGGTACCTTTCTCTGTAAGCATTTGCGTTATAATGATATCTCCCATGGTTATTGCCGGATGCTCACTCCCTCCATGGCAGCTGATGTATTCGGCTATGCCATGCGAGCTGGAAGCAAACGATGCCAGTTCAACAATTCTGTCTGTTCTGCCTATTCCGGAGAACAGACATATCGGAGCCAATCCGTGCGTGGGGTATATATCTCCGTTCTCTTTCTGATAGAATTTGCTTCTCCAGACTCCTTCCGCATTGGAGCCTTTGCCTATTTCTCCCTTTTCACTGATAAGTATTTTCCTGAGGTCGTGCCTGTAGCCGCCTTTTACGGCTACAATCTTTCCCAGCAAACCGGCGTTTATCAAATTGAGCATCGACATGTGCTCTCTCATGAATATGGTGTTCTCCAGGGGATAAACCGTTCTTTTCTTTTCGAAGGCGGCGCTGAGCAGTGACTTGTATTCGTCTATATACAGTCCTCCCTTTATCTCTAAAGCCACGTGGCAGCCATTCAATACGGCAAACAGAGCCTGTTCGACGTGATGCTCCCATGGAGAAGCGATGATGACAAGTTCCGGAGCGCACTGCAATATCATATTTTTGTAATCGTCTTTGCCGTTTGAGAAAGAAGGGCATTTCCTCCTTGTTTCCTCGTCAATGCAAGGATCGGAAACCGATACTATATTAAAATCATCTATAGATGACAAAAGAGTCAGCAATCTTTTTCCTCTATAACCCAAACCTATTATGCTGGTTCTAATGGCTGCCATATGAATTTAAATTAAGAGCCTGTTTTTAAAGATTAAAGTATGAAACAAAAAGGGCGTTTTTCCTTTCCGCGAACTGATCATTTTGGGCTGCATTATGCATCCGTCGGGTCTGGAAGAAACACAGCGGCAAGTTATCAAGAAATTCTTTAACGTGCAAGCGGGAGCACGATTTTATAAGTTGTAAATCCATGCGCGGCATTGCGCCGTGGAAAGGCCTGATTGGGGGAAAAATCCGGGATTTGTGCCGTTTTGCGTGGTGTATTTGAGTATTTGTACATTTGAGTAAAAAGGCTTTATTCTGAATATCAATAAGTTGTCTGATAGTTCATGTACATCACGAAAAAGTGGGCGGATTCATCCCTGGTGTTAATTTTGCGCCAAAATAATTATGTTGTGATATATGATAAAAAAGTATTTCTTAAGATTTACGTTGTCGGGAGTTATTTTGATGCTGGCACCTTCCTTGTCGGCTCAGAACCTGGCCGTGAAGACCAACTTGCTTTACGATGCTACGGCTACCATTAATGCCGGATTTGAAACGGGGCTCAGTCCCAAATGGACGCTTGACGTTTCGGGCAATTATAATGGATGGAACATGAGCAGTTGCGGGTGTCGTAAATGGAAGCACTGGATGGTGCAGCCTGAGGCCCGGTATTGGTTCTGCGAACGTTTCAACGGTCATTTCCTGGCTATGCATGCGTTGGGAGGGCAATACAATCTCGCTAAAGTACATTTGCCTTTCGGGCTTTATCCGGGACTCCGCAACAACCGTTACGAAGGCTGGTATGCCGGAGCGGGCGTGGGCTATGGTTATCAGTGGGTGCTTAACAAACGCTGGAACCTGGAAGCGGAAATCGGAGTAGGGTACGTTTATACGGACTATAAAACCTATCGTTGCTCTCAATGTCCCAAGCGGACGGATAAAGGGCACAAAAACTATCTGGGCCCTACAAAAGCAGCCCTGACACTCGTATATGTCATTAATTGATTTATCTAAAGAATAAGAAATACCTATGACAAATAGAATTATATTATCCGGAATCTTATGGATAACGGCACTGGTCGCTGCCGCGCAGGTTTCTTATCTTGACCGCATAACGGTGGAAACAAAGGCGGTCAGGAAGGTTGATGATAACGTAACGGTAGATTTGCTCTGGCAGTTTGCCGGACTGAAGGTGAACACCCAGAATCAGGCAAAGTTTACGCCCGTATTGGTTGCTGCCGACGGAACGGCAGAAGCCGAACTGCCTCCCGTGTTTGTTGAAGGCCGTGTGCGCAGGTGGGTGAACGAACGCCGTGAACTGTCTGCCGACTGGCTGCCGCGCAACGGAGAAGTGGTCCGTCGGCATAAAGGAAAATACATGCCGTTGGAATACCATGCCGAAATTCCATGGGAGCGTTGGATGCATGGCGCGCGCATCGAAATACGTGAATACGTGACGGGCTGTGCTAACTGTCTGAACGGATATGCCGCGACTACCGTGGTGCCTTCTGTATTGCCCTATCGCATTCCTGATGCATCCGCATTCCGCTTCGCCTCTTTGGTTACACCGGAGGAAGAGGATGTGAAAATGCGCTCCATCACTTTCCGCGGACGTTTCCAGTTCCGTCTTGACAAGTATGATATAGATCCTGCTTATAAAGACAATTACAAGAAGCTTGAAGAGGCGCGCGAGAAGATTGATGAAGTGGCTTCCAATCCCGACCTGAGCATCGTGAGCATTGAAGTGGCGGGATATACCTCGCCTGAAGCTACTGTCGCCTATAATGAACGTTTGGCACGCAATCGTTCGACGAGTCTTGTCAACTACATGAAGAAGCGTTTCCCGCAAGTGCCTGCCCAGAAGTGGTTTGCTTCTTGGCCTAATGAAGACTGGGGCGGATTGCGCGAGGCTGTAGAGAAAGACACTTTGCTTCCCGGGCGCGAACAGATACTGGATGTCATCGGCAAATATCCGGACAATCTTGACCTGCGCGAACAGAAGCTGAAGGAGCTGCGTCCTGCCACCATTTATGAAACGCTCTACCGCAAGCATTACCCGTATTTGCGCCACAACGATTACATCATCCGTTTTGCTGTGCGTTCTTTTACGGTTGAAGAAGCGAGAGCACAGCTCTTGAAGCAGCCGGAACATTTGAGTGCGGCCGAGATCTATCGCGTGGCAATGAGCTATCCGGAAAACTCTCCGGAAAGGATTGAGGCATTCCAGACTGCTGTGCGCCTTTATCCTTCTGACGACAAGGCTTTGCAGAACCTTGCTGTAGCATATCTGCAAGCGGGAGATCCGCTTAAGGCGCTTGCTCTGCTCGACGGAAAGGCACATACGGCTTCCTTGCAGAATATCGTAGGCGTTGCCTTTATCCATGCAAAGCGGTACGAAGAAGCGCGCCTGTGGTTTGAAAAGGCTGCTGGTGCAGGTGCGTCTGATGCACGTGCGAACTTGCAGCTGCTGAACGAATGGTTATCACATACCCGATGAAATGAGATACCGCAGTCTACAATATAGTGTACGCATGGTCGTGGCGGCATGGGCAGCTCTGTCTGTTATGGCTTGCAGCAGCAAGGATGCCCTTGAATCCGCTGGCGCAGGGGCGGACTTGATCGTCTGCTTTACAGGCGCTGAACGTCTGGACCGGATGTCTGGCGCTTTTACACGGGAGTCTGATGGAGGAGGTATTCCTTTAGAATACCGTCAGGTGAGCATTGAGTTGACTGACGCACACGGGGTGCGGACCTTCTCTACCATAGACGGTACGCTTCCGTCATCGGATATTCTGACATTGCCGGACAATCTCTCGCCGGAAGAAATGCTCGATGAGGGGTTTCGGATTACAGGTGTAGACAATCCTCAGAAACTGACAGTATCCATTAATGGAGGGATAGAAGCTCCTATGAGCCTCACCTCCACACTGGTGAACGCAGGACTTGCCGTTCCGCTTTATGCTGAGGTCACCCGTTTCGACTATACCGAAGACAACGACGGGCATCCCGTATGTGTGCTGATGGTGACGCCGAAGCATCGCATGGCACGGCTTGAATTTGCCGGAGTGAGCATTGAGGGCACAAATCCTTCTTATACCGGCCTGGTATTGCAGGGAGCGTTTCTGAACAATGTGTTGCCGGCCGAACAGCCTGCCGTTCCCTTGCATTTCGACGGGTGGAGCGAAGGGATGCTTACCGGTCTGCCTATGTCTGGCGGTGCGGCGGATCATTCAACAGGTTTTGCGTTTAATATCTTTCCGACTTATACGCAGACTCCCGAAGGATGGGCTGCGGATGTTGTGGAACGATGGAGGCAGAAAGAGGGTGCTGTAAGCCGTTGGGTACCTTCTTTGACGCTTGTGTTCAAGGCCAAGCGAACGGATACCGGCAAAGAGCAGGTGCTTTATGCAGTGGTAACCAGCTATACCGAGCGTAACGGAGAGCTGATTGACATGTTTGAGCCGGGATGCATTTACCGTTTCGGAACAGTCACGGTGGATGTTGCAAAGAATCTGCTGGTGCGGGTCGAACCGGTTTTGTCCGGGGGGTCGCGCGGTGTTGCGTTATCCGGAACTGACTTATGGATATGCAGGCGGTAACGGCGCATATTGATTATATAAACCAACCAAATATTAACTTAAAAGAACATTTATGAACTTGAAATCGAACAAATTTCTTACATTAGGAGTAGTTGCGCTTCTGTTGGGAGCGTGTCAGAAAAATGAAATGCAGCTTCAGGACGGTGATGTACTGTCGGGTGCCGGAACCCGGATGATGGTATATTTCGGAAATCCGGTGGGCGGCGCTTCACGCGGCGATGTCTTGGCGGATAAAACGCCCGGAAAAGTCGGTGAGAATGTTATGGAGGTGACATACAATAAGGTAGAGTTTACATTGATTGATCAGGACGGGGGACGTGAACGCACGATAACGTTGCAAAACGGTGAGGCGGACAAGGCGAAATTACCCTTAGGCTCTACAGTTGCTGATGCAGATGAGTTAACCGGCCAGATCAACGGAAAAGAGGGAGTCGTATTCGAGGATGTTATTGATCCCAAGAAACTCACCGTGTCTATCAATGGCGGAAAAGCTGCACCTATGGTGTTGACCGCTGAGCGTGTTGCTTCCGGCTATGCTGAACCTCTTTACGCCGAAACTACTGATTTCTCTAAAATAAGTACTGACGGTTCAAAGATAACTGTGGTGCTAAGTCCGGAACACCGCATGGCGCGTTTGGAATTTAGTGATATAAGTTTTAAAAACTATGATTGCGGATCTGACTACGAAGCAGCGGAAGCCAGAGTAATGTCAAGAAAGGAAGAGGGAGGCGATGATTATACCGGATTGGCAAGTTATTGCGATGGTGATTTCTATTTAACTTATACCAACCTTACTCTGAAAGGAATATTTCTGAATAACTTGTTGCTTGAAGAGGGACGGGAAGTGCCGGTGCATTACGATGGATGGACAGAGGAGAGCGGAAACAACTCGGTTGATCCCGGAAAGGTGAAAGCCTCAGCGCCGATATATGTGAATAAATCCTATGAGTATAAATACGAAACAGGAGAAAATGGACTGAAAGGTTCGTCTTACAACCTGAAGAACAATGCACAATACACATTCAGCAATGCTGAAACGTATGGTGTCGACGGATTGAAAATATCCTTCAATGAACCGAACCTGCCGGGTTATATTCCGTATTGGGACGAGAGCAACACTGAATGGGCAAGTACTCAGCAAGATAAGGGCAAAGCATATACCTTTAACATTTTCCCCAGTTATAAGGAAACGGATGAAAGCTATAAGAAATGGGATGCCGACGTACAGGCACGCTATTCGAAGAATGCGGATAACGTCAGCCGATGGGTCCCCAATCTGACTTTCGTGTTCTACGATGCTTCCTATGCCAAGAATTATGACGAAGCTTCGTCCAATGACGACGAAGACAACCACATTCTTCCTGAGGGTAAGGAAGTAGGACATCAGGTCTTTGCCGTGGTAACAAAATATATCGACAATGCTACCGGAAGCAAGATTGACAGCTTCAAACCCGGCTATATTTATCGCTTTACCGGAATGACGATTGATACAAAGAAACATATCGGTACGGATGTAGACGGTCCTCAGAAAGTTGGACTGATCGCCTATGTGAAAGTATTGAAGTGGTCGATCGTGGATGGAACGGTATCTTTTGCCGAATAAGCCTTGCCAGGTCTGTTAAGTGATTTTTCATACAGCTGATAAAAAACAAACCGAAACCGCACAATGAACAAATCTTTCTTTGCGCTATGGACAAAATTCCTTCCGGTCGTTATTGGACTTCTTCTGACGGGGGCTGTTGCAAGCTGCGTATATGACGATAAAGCGGCAGACTGCGACAATGTGATACTTCGGTTTATATATAATGCCGACGGAGAAGAAAATGTCATTCAGGACTACCTGCATGGCATAGATGTCTATATTTTCGACGGGAAGGGCAAACTGGCAGCCAAAGCTCACCTGACGGAACAGGAGATACGAGCCGGTATGCCTCTGGAGTTGGACTTGCCCGACGGGATTTACCATGCAGTGGCTTTCGGAAATGACTTTGACAATACTTCGCTTGAGAATGTACTCACTCCCGTCGATCTTGAACGTATCTCGATGTATAATCCGAACAGCGAGAAGCAGACAAACGACCGCAATTATTTTGGAAAGCACACTTTTGAAGTGACTTCGAGTGAGGAATATTTCCGTCCGGTAGTGGAGGAGACTGTGGAAATGAAAAGCGCGCACACCGAGTTGCGTATAGGAGTGAAGGGGCTGCCCGGGCCGGAGAATCCGGAGCGGATGCCTTACTATATAGAACTCTCCGGAGCTGTTCCTGCCATGGATATCAATGGGAATCCCACAGGCAGCGGAACAAACGACTATCGGCCAGTGCTGCGATGGGACCCGAATACGGGCACTTACATTTCCGAACTCTCTTTCTTCCGCCGAAACGGACATGGTGAAGACGGGCGGAATCCCGAAGCCGAGCTTGAGCAGACTACGCGGAATATATATGTCCGTGTATATGCTGCGGACGGCACACCGATGACTGAACCCATTTCGTTGTGGGAGTTTTTGAAGAGGAATCTGTCCGGAAAGGAAATCCGTGAAGTGGGTGCGCTGCAAGAGCAGCAGCTCGATATGCGAATAGAGTTTTCCTCGCCTGATGAAAAGAACCCGGAAATGCTCACCTATGTGGTGCTTCTTAAATGGAGCATTACGGACGGAAGCATCGGGTTCGGTGATGATTGAGAAAGTAAAGATGTATCAGGAAGACTCGCGAGGGTTGGCAACTTGTTTGCCGGCCCTCGTTTTTTCTATTCATCCGGCATAAGTGTGCAGCCTTCCAACGCGCAGGCCTACAGGCAGAGCAAGCGAATGAATGTTTCTGTCGGGCTGTCAGACAACTGCAAACGGGGAAGTGTTCTGTTCGGACAGAAGAGTGGCGTGGAAGAACTTAAACGTACAGATCATGACGGGCTTTGGGGCAGGACTTGAGGAATAGCGTAAAAATATTATCAGCCTCTTTTTGTATCCGTTTCCGGTCTGCTTTCCTGTTTCTCTTTGTCAGACATCTGCTGTCCTTCTCATAAAAACAGGAAAGCATACTCGAAAACAATGCCCAAACTAAAGCCGAGCAAAATTTAAACGGCTCTTAACGGGTGAAGATAAATAGTCTGGTATTTTAAGCCTTCGCTAATCTAAAAGAGATTCATCCTCTAAGATAAAAGATACTTTTGTTTTAATGTCAGTTGCCGAAGCTGCGATGATAGCTTCAAACTTTCCAGGTTCGGCTATCCATGCGTGACGTTTGTCATCGAAGAAACTTAGTGCTTTTTCGTCGATAGTGAAAGTCACTTCCTGAGTTTCGCCAGGTGTCAGTTTTACTTTGTAGAATCCTTTCAATTCTTTTACAGGGCGGGGGAGAGAAGACTTCTCATCTCGTATGTACAACTGTACAACTTCCGCACCTTCGCGCTTGCCGGTGTTGGTTATCGGTACAGTGACAGTCAATGTTTCTCCGGCCCGCATCTCTTTTTTGTTTATTTTTGCCTTTCCGTACTTAAAGGTGGTATAGCTCATTCCGTGTCCGAAAGGGAAAAGCAGTTTGGCTTTTTCTTTGTCTGTCCAACGGTAGCCTACGAAGATGCTTTCATTGTATTTTTCGTCCCAGATGCCGCTTTCGTCCATACGTTTCACACCCGGATATTCTCCCAACTTGTGTGCGCCTACGTCTTCCAGTGATGCCGGGAAAGTAAAAGGCAGCTTGCCTGACGGATTTATTTCACCTGTCAATATAGAGGCGAGGGAATTGCCGGCTTCCGAGCCTAAGAACCACGCCTGAATGATGGCAGGAACTTCATCTTTCCACGGCATGGCGACAGCATTGCCCGAAATATTGACTACAATAAGGTTCGGGTTGGCTTTCGCCAGTGCCATAATTACTTCGTCTTGTCCGTAGGAAAGGTTCAGCGCTTTGCGGTCGGCATCTTCGCAATCTTGTCCAGCACTTTTGTTTAATCCTCCGATAAAAATGACGTAATCGGCATCTTTTGCCACTTTCACGGCTTCTGCTATCAGTTCTTCCGGTGTGCGTTTGTCTGTCAGGTCCTGTCCTGATTTCACTCCATTAAATTGTCCGGACAAACAGAACCTTACGGTGAACGATGAGGATAGAAGATTCTGTTACACTGTCCCGGCGAATGCCGTTGAAATGGTAAAGCCCTTTCAAGATATCATTCGCTAATGGGCTTTTAGTTGGAGCCAAATCAACTTTGCGTTTGCAGTTACAGTAAATCTGACAGGGTATCTGTTGAAAATTGAGTGATGTTCAGGTGTAGACGGATACCCTGTTTCAATATGCACATGCCAATGGCGAGAATCTATATGTCAGTATCTTGAAGGATGATGCTAACAAATGCGGCTGAAATCTTTTGTTCATATAAAGTTTTCAGTAATTTTGGCAATGGTATGCAATATGTCCTGAAATTACGGGTTTGATTACAGCAATCACCTCTATTGGATGGGGCTGCTTTTAATATGATTTCCCGGCGTGCTATTGTTATGGGCATTGACTGTTGTTTTATCAGTTTCAGTATCGGAATGAGTAAATAGTAAATAAATGAAAAAGGTAATATTGATTATGATGGCAATGCTGGTATGCGGCATCGCCTTTGCTGAAGAGTTAAAGTATGCTGCTGTGTATGATATTCCTTATAGAAAAATGGAAAACGCATATGCGTCTGAACGTTGTAAGTTGGATATTTACTATCCGGAAGATACGACGGGGTGTCCGGTTGTTGTATGGTTTCACGGTGGCGGACTGACACAAGGAAGCAAGTCATTTCCTTGGAAACTGAAAGAGAAGCAGATGGTGCTGGTGGCGGTCAACTACCGTTTGTTGCCTGAAGTAGAGATTGGAGAGTGCATTGATGATGCAGCAGCTGCCGTGGCATGGGTATTCCGCGAGATTGGGAAATATGGAGGAGATAAGAAGAAGATTTTCATATCGGGACATTCGGCCGGAGGTTATCTCACAGCTATGATAGGACTGGACAAGAGATGGCTCGCCGAATACGGGACTGACGCTGATAGCATTGCGGGGCTGATACCTTTCAGCGGGCAAATGATCAGTCATTTTGCGTATCGTGAAATGAAAGGTATCGGAAACTTGCAGCCGTTGATTGACGAGTATGCCCCGCTTTTCCATGTCCGTAAAGATGCGCCTCCCTTAATACTGATTACTGGTGACCGCAACATCGAACTTTTCGGACGCTATGAAGAAAATGCCTACATGTGGAGGATGATGAAGCTGACCGGACATGCAGAAACTTGCCTGTACGAGATTGACGGACATGGACATGGCTCAATGGTTGAGCCGGCTTATCACATACTGGAATATCATATAAAGAAAATTTTAGGTATGCCTGTAAGTGACAATTGATTTTATTTACGCTTGCTTGCCCAGTCGGCCTGACCTTTCTTTACGGATATGGGGAGTTTATAAATCATTTGTCACAAAAATGAGGCAAAAAATGGGGTTGCAGAAGAGAACGTTGTTTATGCTGACTGCCTCCGCGAAGTGCCATGCAAGATAATATCCCTAGAAATAGGTATTGCCTGACAATTTCAGGCCCTGTATCTTTGCAAAACCTAAAAACAGATATTGTTTTTTATAAATGCAGGTGCTCAAGGAAGACATACGGGATCGTGTATTGGCTGTCGCCAAACAGCAGTTCGGGCAGAAAGGGTATTCTAAAACCTCTATGCGCGAAATAGCCGGACTGGCAGGGATCGGCGTAGGGAATATCTACAACTATTTCGCGAACAAAGACGAACTCTTCTGTGAAGTAGTCCGCCCGGTCTTGTATGCTTTGGAGGCCATGTTGCAGGAACATCACGGCATACGGGGTGAGGATGTCATGATGATGCGGTCGGAAAAATATCTGAAATCCTGCATCGACGAATATGTTTCACTTATGGAGAAGCATCGTCCGCTAATGGAAATTCTGCTGTTTCGTGCGCAAGGCTCTTCACTGGAACATTTCCGCAAAAACTATACCGACCGTTCTACTGAACTGGTCAAGGCATGGTTTACGTCCATGCAGCGGAAGCACCCCGAAATCAATACGGATGTATCTGATTTTATCATCCATTTGCATACGGTATGGATGTTCACCCTATTTGAGGAATTGTTGATGCATTCAGTGCCCCGACCGGAAATGGAAGCCATCTTGCACGACTATATTCTTTTTGAAATTCAAGGATGGAGGGCAATCATCAGGATATGAGAAACAGACAAAGGACATACAGGCAAACAGTCGCCACAGGACGGCTGGCAGGGAGGAGATCTTCACGGAGGTTTCCTCCTTTTTTTATGAACATTTCTGAATATCGTTCACTATTGCGCGCCTTCTCACGTTCACCATTAAATAACAAATATATACAATGAAACAGAAGCATGAATTTAAGAACGTTGTGGCAGAAACACTGCTCATCCCTCTTTATATGAGGGCGAAAGAAAGCCGTCGTGAGCATCCCATTCTGGACGACAAGGTTGCGGAACGGCTGGCGGACAGTCTGGAATACGATTACTCCCAATTCGACGGAGCAAAGCTGAGCGAAGTGGGCTGTGTGGTGCGAGGCTGGTACTTTGACCGTGCCGTGAAACGCTTCATTGACACGCATCCCCATCCGGTAGTCGTGAATGTGGGATGCGGGCTGGACACCCGTTTCCAGCGTATCGGCAACCGGAAAGCGGTTTTTTATGACATGGACTTGCCGGAAGTCATTGCGCTGCGCCGCAAACTGATACCCGAGGAGCCGGGTAATGTCTGTATCGGGGCTTCCTTGCTGGAAACCGATTGGATGGACGATTTGCGTAGGAAACATCCCGATGCGGATTTTGTATTTATAGTGGAAGGCGTGCTGATGTATTTTTACGAGAAGCAGGTAAAAGCCTTTCTGCATCACGTGGCAGACCGTTTCGGGGGAGGTGAACTGTGGTTCGATGTGTGCGGCACGATGATGAGCCGGCACGGTGTGAAGCCCGATTCACTCCGAAAGCACGAGGCGCAAATCCGGTCCGGGCTGAGTGACGGACATCTGGTAGAACGATGGGAGCCGAAGTTGCAACTCATCGAGCAAGCCAATTACATGAAGTTCTTCCGTCCGCGCTGGGGATTCTTCTTCGGGCAGATATTGGGGCGTATGCCCTGGCTGTGCTATAAATTCAGCTCGCTTCTCGGATATAAAGTCTTGTCAAAATAGCGTAATATGATGAAGAAGTCAAAAAAGAAAGAAGGCTTGTCCCGCCTGTTCGAGATTGCGGGACAAAGGAAGGGGCTGCTTGTATTGGCAGGCTTGTTGTCTGCCGGCAGTGCGGTATGCATGCTTGTGCCTTATTGGGCTGTTTATGAGATTCTGAAAGAACTGCTGACACATGGAGGGAATCCTGCAGCTTCGGACGGAGCGGGCATGATTCGCTGGGGATGGATCGCATTTGGAGGGCTTTTCGGCGGATTGGTATTGTTATATGCCGCTCTGATGTCCTCGCATGTGGCCGCATTCCGCATTTTGTACGGGCTGCGTGTCCGTCTGTCCGAACACATCGGCAGACTTCCGTTAGGGTATCTGAGCAGCACTTCCACCGGAGCCATCAAGAAAACGATGGACCAGAACATCGAAAAGATAGAAGGTTTCATTGCCCATGCCATTCCGGATTTGGTGAATGTGGTGGCTACGGTTGTGGTAATGCTTTTCATCTTTTTCTCTTTGGATGTGTGGCTGACGGTTATATGTCTGGCTGTCGTGGCGATTAGCTTATTTCTTCAGTTCTCCAATTTTATGGGGAAAAGGGCGAGAGCGTTCATGGCCATTTATTATGATGCACAGGAAAAGATGAGCGCATCTGCCGTGCAGTATGTGCGGGGAATGCCTGTAGTTAAAATTTTCGGTCAGAGCGTCCGTTCGTTCCGTCAGTTCAATGCTGAAATTCAGGCATACAAGACATTCGCCTTGAAGTGCTGTGACACCTATCAGAACGGCATGATAGCGTTTACCGTCCTGCTCAATTCGCTGGTGACATTTATACTCCCGATGGGCATCCTGCTGTTGCAAGCCAATCCGCAATCGCTCTCATTGGCGATGGTATGGCTGTTTTTTATCATTATGGGGCCGGGTATGGCTTCGCCCGTTTACAAGCTGACCTTTTTAGGAGGGAATACGCGCGACATCAACGAAGGCGTAAGCCGCATCGACCGCATATTGGAAAAGAAACCCGTGCCGGAAGCGGAGCACCCACAGGTGCCTACATCCTACGATGTGGAGTTCCGCCATGTATCATTCTCCTACGAAAACACGGAACAGGGCACGCGGACGGAAGCCTTGCGCGATGTCAGCTTCACGGCACCGCAAGGAGAGATAACGGCGCTTGTGGGCCCGTCGGGAAGCGGAAAGTCCACAGCGGCCAATCTGATACCCCGCTTTTGGGATGTGGAACAGGGAGAAATACTTATTGGCGGCGTGAATATCCGTCAGATAGCTACGGCAAAGCTGATGGGCATGGTGTCTTTCGTATTCCAGGATACTTTTCTTTTCTATGATACGCTGTATGAGAATATAGCCGTCGGCTCTCCTGATGCAACCAAAGAAGAGGTGGTAGCCGCCGCTAAAGCCGCCCAATGCCACGGCTTCATAGAACGTTTGCCGCAGGGCTACGAAACACGGATAGGTGACAAAGGCGTGTTCCTGTCGGGTGGCGAAGCCCAACGGATATGTGTGGCGCGGGCCATACTGAAAAATGCACCGATACTGGTACTGGACGAAGCTACTGCCTTTGCTGATCCGGAAAACGAGTATAAGATGCAGATCGCTTTGCAGTCACTGATAAAGGGAAAGACGGTTATCGTGATAGCGCACCGCCTCTCTTCCGTTGTTTCCGCAAGTCAGATTGTCGTTATGAAAGAAGGAAGGATTGTGCAATGCGGAAGGCATGAAGTCTTGTCTGTGGCAGACGGCACATATAAGAAGATGTGGGATGCTTATACGAGTGCTTGCCACTGGACGTTGAATAAAAAATAAAAGAAAAAAACAGGATATGAATGCAATCAAGAACATTACAATAGGACATGTCGAACGGCTTTACAAGCCTGTGGGCTGTACCATGCTTGCCAACTTGGTCAACATCGTGCCGTTTTGCCTCTCCATCGAGGCGATACGCATCATTTTCAATGCTTTTGACGGAAGCGGACAACCGCTCGACACGACCCGTATATGGTGGATATTCGGCATTATGGTTGTTTATATGCTGGTGATGGCTTTGGCGGAACGGGCATCTTATCGCGCCAATTTCAGGGGAGCATACGAAATGAGTGCTTCGGGACGCCTGTCGCTGGCAGAACATCTGCGGAAACTGTCGTTGGGATTTTTGTCAAGGCGCGATCCCGGCGATTTGTCTTCCATGCTTATTACGGATTTCATGATGGCGGAAACCGGTATTTCGCACCACTTGCCCCAATTGATGGGTGCGGTGGTCATGCCCGTACTGGCTTTTGCCTCATTAGTCTGGACAGACTGGAGGATGGCGGTCAGCATGTTTGCCTCGCTTCCGCTTGCCATGCTTGTTCTGTGGGCAAGTACTGGCGTGCAGAGGAAGTTGAGCGGCAGGCAGATACAGGCGAAAATAAATGCAGGGAACAGACTGGAAGAATACCTGCAGGGCATCCGGGTGATGAAAGCCTACAATCTGTTGGGTGACCGTTTTGTCCGGTTGCGCGATGCGTTTGCCCAGCTTCGCCGCGCCTGCATCCGTCAGGAGGCTCTGTTGGGGCCGTTCGTCTTGTTGAGCATTACCCTGGTACGTGCCGGGCTGACAATCATGGTCTTGTGCGGTACCTACCTTCTGCTGGGAGGAGAGCTTTCGCTGCTTGTATTCGTACTGTTCCTTGTGGTCGGCTCCCGTGTGTTCGATCCGCTGACTTCCGCTCTGACCAATTTTACTGAGTTCCGGTATTTTTCCATTGCCGGAGGGCGCATCCTTTCATTGATGAATGAGCCGGAGATGAAAGGAGAACGGAAATCCCCGGCAGCGGGCGACATTCGGTTTGAACACGTATCGTTTGCCTATCAGGACAAGGAAGTGTTGCACGATATGACCGTTACTTTTCCGAAAAATTCATTAACGGCTCTTGTAGGCCCTTCGGGAAGCGGGAAAAGCACGGTGATGAAGCTTTGCGCCCGTTTTTATGATCCGCAGAAAGGGCGCATCTGCTTCAACGGCGTTCCGATGGATGAAATAGCACCCGAAAGTCTGATGAGTCATATCTCCATGGTGTTTCAAGATGTCTATCTGTTTCAGGGCACGATACGCAACAACATCCGTTTCGGCAAGACAGACGCGACGGACGAGGAAATCATTTCCGCCGCCAAGAAAGCCTGTTGCCACGATTTTATCATGCGTTTGCCGCAAGGGTATGACACGATGGTGGGCGAAGGGGGCTGTACTTTGTCCGGAGGCGAAAAACAGCGCATATCCATTGCGCGTGCCATGCTGAAAGATGCGCAAATTATTCTGCTGGACGAAGCTACAGCCTCGCTTGACCCTGAAAATGAAGTGGAGGTGCAGAACGCCATTGACATGCTTGTCAAGGGACGTACCGTCATTGTTATTGCCCATAGGCTCAAGACCATCAAGGATGCCGACCGTATAATCGTCTTGAATAACGGAGAGATACAGGAAGAAGGAACACACGATGAACTCATCCGGAGGCAAGGGCTTTATTCTCATTTATGGGAAATACAGGAACGTATTTCTGGCTGGAAGCTATGAAACTATTGAAAAGGCATAAAACCGGGCTGACTTCATTTGCGAGGTCAGCCCGGTTTTATGCCTCCTTAGAGCCATGTAGCTTTAGATTCACTTCTTCGTCCTCTATCAATCTTCCAAACAGATCAACCTTCTGCACCATCGCCAACCTCATTGAGTGTGGGCGATGTTTGATTTCATTGCAAGTGTTCTACATAGTTTCTTAAATAAGAAAAACACCCAGTTTTACATTCTTGAGTGCAAAACTAGGTGTTTGTTTTATAATTCCTTGATTTTCAAGGTTTATTGCGGAGAGACAGGATTATGAACCTTTCTCTCCAAAATCCTTATAAATCAACATTTTAATTCAGTTCAATTTTTCAAATGTAACGATTTAGTAACGGAACTTTGTCTGAAGTGGGCATTTTAATGTCTTTCGGTTGTCCACCGGATAAATAGAAAAAGTCCCGTAAAACGTTGATTTTACGGGACTTGTCTTAATTTGACTACCTAATGTCTTAGGTTTCAGCGGAGAGACAGGGATTCGAACCCCGGGTACCTCGCGGTACAACGGTTTTCAAGACCGCCGCAATCGACCACTCTGCCACCTCTCCAAAACTCTTTTCAGGAGTGCTTCCTTTCAAAAGCGATGCAAAGGTACGCATCTTTTTTGAATATGCAAAATGTTTTGGCAAAAAAATGATCGTTTTTTATCTCTTTTCCTTGTTTCCAGGCCTTCCTTTTTCACCGTGGTGTGCGCTTTTGAGCAGTTCGCGGTGGAAGCGCATCTCAGCTTTCTGGATATCATAGATCTTTTTTGCGGAAAGAAACTTTTTATATTTCCTCACGTATTCCAGATCCAGCTTGTCGTTGGTGATGCGCGCCTGGATCATGTCTTCCACAATCCGGGCATATTCCGCTTCCGTTGTATTGGGGTCTTTGCCCTGCCGCATATTCTGCCATGCCTCCCGATTGAGTTTTCCTTTCTTGTCCTGAAGTTCAAAGTAGAGCGGAAAGAATTTCTGGGCCTCCTCTTGAGTCAGTCCGGCACGGCGGGTAATGAATTCCTGTTGGCGGTTGCGGAATTCCTCCTTGCTCATTGGCGGCTGCTGCGCCCGCAGGTCTGGAAGAAAAAACACCGGAAACAGAATCAGAAATATAGAAAGTACTTTTTTCATTGATGTAGTTTGTTTATTTATAGATTTCAGAATCAGCATCCGTAAGATACTGGTAAAGCGTATAGTCATCCATCATGGTCTGGTTCACTATCGGGTCGATCACTTCGTCTGGAAGTTCCGAAAGATTTATGCTGGGCACATCAGCCGCCTGTGCGTTTTTTTCTCCTACGAACGTCCGCACCATCAGCATGATTCCGCAGAACATGGCTGCCATATACACCCATGGCCTTATGCGCATCCACAAGGTGATGTCTGGAGCTTCAACGGGAGCCTTTTCCGGAAGTTTGTCCATCAACTGCTCGGCAAAGTTCTCGAAGTATCCTTCGGGTACCTTGAACGGATTTTCCTTGCCGCACCGGTTAAGTAAGTTGGTTTCTTCCTTTTTCATGTTACATCTCTTTTATTTCTTTAGACAATTTTGTGGCGGGAAGGTTTAATCGTTCGCTTTAAAAAATTCTTCGATTTTCTTCACCGCATGGAAATAGGAGGCCTTGAGCGCCCCTATGCTGGTTCCAGCTATTTCGGCTATCTGCTCGTACTTCATTTCCTGAAAGTACTTTAGGTTGAATACGATCCGCTGCTTTTCGGGCAGAGTCATGATGGCTTTCTGGAGCATGAGCTGGGTCTTGTCCCCGTCGAAGTAGGGGTCGCTTTCCAGCTTGTTGACGAGTGCCGCCTCTTCGTCGTCTATCGAGAGCTGCCTTTCCGCCCGTTGCCTGTTCAGGAAGTTGATGCATTCGTTGATGGCGATGCGGTAGAGCCAGGTTGAGAGTTTGGCTTCGCCTCTGAAGTAGTCCAGATTGTCCCAGGCCTTCATGAACGTGTTCTGGAGCAGGTCGTTTGCGTCCTCGTGCGAAAAGACCATGCGCCTTATCTGCCAGTATAGCTGTTCGCTGTAGGCGCGTACAACCTCGCCGAATGCGTCACGCCGTGTTTCGGGATCCTGCAGGCGGTATATGGTTTCTTTTTCGTTGTACTTGTTCATGCTTTGGAGTTCATACTGTCTGGTATGACATTGTTCGGGATGTCGGGTTTAAACGGGTTAGTTTTCTTTAACTGTTCAGATGGAGATGGTCAGGTTTTCGCTGGCCAGCATCGTATGGGGGAAAATGGCTTTTGCTTCTTCAAGCAGCACCTTTTCGTCTTCATACCTTGCCGAGAAATGGCCGATGACCAGCCGCTTCACCTTTGCTTCGAGGGCTATCCGTGCCGCCTGCGCCGCCGTTGAGTGCTGGGTTTTCCGTGCCCGCGCGGCATTGTCTTCTCCGAAGGTCGCCTCATGGAAAAGCAGGTTGACTCCCTCTATCTGTTCCGTGATCCGGGGGAGGTAGACCGTGTCGGAGCAGTAGGCGTATGAGCGCGGAGGGTCGGCCGGAAAGGTGAGCTTTTCGTTGGGAATCACCTTGCCGTCTGCCGTAACGTAGTCTTCCCCGTTCTTTATGCGGTTGATCATATATAGAGGGATTTCGTAGCAGTCGATCATGTCCCGCCGGATGTGGTTGGCGGTCGGCTTTTCGCGGAAGAGGAACCCGCAGGTAGGCATGCGGTGCTTCAGCGGGATGGTTTCCACGCTTGCCGACCGGTCGTCGTAGATGATTTCGCGCTTTGCCGGGTCGATGGGGTGGAAGACGACATCGAAGGGCAGTCCGTTGCAGAAGAAGGCGAGCTGCGGCTTGAGAATCCGCTCCAGCTCCGGATGCGCGTGGATGTGAAGCTGTGCCGTGCGTTCCAGCATTCCGAATGTTGAGATAAGGCCCATCAGTCCGAAGCAGTGGTCCCCGTGCAGGTGGGAGATGAAGATGTGGTTCAGCCGGTTGAACCGGAGCCGCGAGCGGCGGAGGTGTACCTGCGTTCCTTCTCCGCAGTCAATCATGAAGAGCTTTTCGCGCACGTTGACTATTTGCGAGCTGGCGTTGTGCCTGAGTGTGGGCAGGGCCGAACCGCATCCCAATATGTGTATGTCGAATTTTTCCATGGGGGACAAAGATAGGCGTTTTTTTTGATGTAGCGGGAAATCACTCGAACTTTGTGTTCCTCATGTCGCCTGTTTCCGCAAAGGCGATGTGCATCTTGAACGCGTTTTTCAGCGACATCGGCGTATGGCACGAGTGTCCTTCCGAAAGTTTCAGGTAATCCCACAGCAGTTGCCTGTAGTCGGGATGAGCGCAGTTCTCGATGATGCAGCGCGCGCGTTGCGAAGGCGATTTCCCGCGCAGGTCGGCCACGCCCTGTTCGGTTACGAGGATGCGCACGTCGTGTTCCGTACTGTCCACATGCGACACTTGGGGCACGATTGAAGAAATCAGTCCGCCTTTTGCCGTAGACGGTGTGGTGAAGATGGAAAGGAAAGCGTTGCGTGCGAAGTCGCCCGAACCTCCGATTCCGTTCATCATCTTGCATCCCGAAACATGGGTGCTGTTTACATTGCCGAAGATGTCTGCCTCGAGTGCGGTGTTTACGGCGATGATGCCCATCCGCCGGATCAGTTCCGGGTGGTTGGTGATTTCCTGAGGGCGGAGCAGCACGCGGCTGCGGAAGGTGTCGATGTCGTCGTACATCATGTCCAGGTGGTCGTCCGAAAGTGTCAGCGAGCTTCCTGCCACAAAGCGGATGCGTCCTTTTGCCATAAGGTCGATGACCGAGTTCTGGATGACTTCGGTGAACATCGAGAAGGCCGGAAGCGCGGGGTTGTCGCCCAGTGCGCCCAATACGGCGTTGGCGATGTTGCCCACACCCGACTGCAGGGGCAGGAACTCCTGCGGGATGGCTCCGCGTTTCCATTCGCTGCATAGGAATTCGGCCACGTTATGCCCGATCCGCACGGTCGTTTCGTTGAGCGGAGTGAATGCGGCTATGCGGTCGCGTTCGTTCGTGCGCACCACGCCCACCACCTTGCTCGGGTCGATTTTCACGCTTGGGGTTCCGATGCGGTCGTTCACCTTATATATAGGTATCTCGGTGCGGTGGGGAGGCATGGCCGGAACGTAGATGTCGTGCATGCCGGTGAGCTTTCCCGAATGGGCTTCGTTTAGCTCGATGATGATCTTGTCGGCCACCTGGAGCAGGGTAGGCGTGATGCCCACCGAGGTGCTGGGAATGATTTCTCCTTCGTCGGTGATGTCGGAGGCTTCTGCGATGGCCACGTTGACTTTCCCCAGAAAGCCGTAGCGCACGTCTTGGCCGATCTGCGAAAGATGAAGGTCGAAGTACTGCACTTCGCCTGCGTTGATCGAGTTGCGCATGTCTTTGTTCGACTGGAAGGGGGTGCGGAACGAAACTGCATCGGCAAGAGCCAGCGCGCTGTCCACCTGGTTTCCTGTGGCGCCTCCTGTTATCAGGCCAACCTTGAATTCTTTTCCTTCCCGGTGCATGGCTCCGGCATGTTCGGCCAGTGCGGCAGGAACGGCTTTCGGTGTTCCTACGGAAGAGAATCCTCCGATTCCTACGGTATCTCCGTGCCGGATGGATGAGGCCGCTTCCGCGGCGGATATGAACGGATATTTCATGATATAAATTAAGCTGAAAAAGTTAGTTGTTGTAAAAAGTATCGGCAAAATTAGTGTTTTTATTCCAAATTATCAATGCGGACTGATGTTTTTCTTGCTTTTTGATATGGAGGGCTTTGGCAGGCGGCGCGGAAGATGCCGGCGTGATTCATCGTTTGTGCTTTTGCCTGGCATTTTTTGAGGAGCTTTGCCTTGCGGTTTCTGGCAGAATGCCTCATTCTTGTATAAGGGGTTGAATGCCTGCGCTTTCCGTCCATCTCTGAAGCCTCGAAAAGATGACGGGACATTTTGATCAGGATGACGGGACATTTTACTTTGAATGACGGGTTATTTTACTTGCGATGACGGGTTATTTTTTCAGGCTGGTTCCGGAGGGACATTGGCGCAACGTTTCTTGTCTGTCAGTGTGTTTGCGTTTATGACTTTTTTGCAGAAATATGCGCCTTGTTTTTGCAGAATATGTTTAACTTCGCAAAGTCTAACAACGAAACACTAACAAACTTTTGTGGATATGCTAATGAAAAGACTCAGGCAGATATCGGCCGCCGTCTGTTTCACGCTCGTCACATTGCTGTTTCTTGACTTTACGGGCGCGATTCATCTCTTGCTTGGCTGGTTGGCCAAGATTCAGTTCCTTCCGGCAGTGCTTGCCCTCAATGCCGGTGTCATTGTCTTTCTTGTTTTGCTTACGCTGGTTTTCGGGCGCGTATACTGTTCGGTCATCTGTCCGCTGGGCGTGTTCCAGGATCTGGCGGCACGTTTCGGACACCGCAGAAAGAAGCTCCCCTATGCGTTTTCCGAATCGAAAAGCTGGCTGCGCTATGGCGTGCTGGCCGTATTTCTTGTGCTGGCCGCCGTCTTTCATGCTTCGGCGTGGCTCGATCCGTATGCCATCTACGGGCGTGCGGCCAATGCCTTGCTCCAGCCTTTGTGGATGTGGGGAAACAATGTGCTGGCTTATTTCGCCGAGAGGATGAACAGCTATGCTTTTTATTCGGTGGAGGTCTGGATGAAGGGCGCGGCGGTTTTTGCCGTATCTTTTGTGATGATCCTTGCCGTGGCTGTACTGGCCTGGCGCGGCGGACGCACTTATTGCAATGCGGTTTGTCCGGTGGGCACAGTGCTGGGGATGCTTTCCCGGTTTTCGCTCTTCCGGATAACCGTCGATACCTCCAAATGCAACGGATGTACGCTTTGCGCCCGCAACTGCAAGGCGTCCTGCATCGACGCGAAAGCCCATCGGGTAGACGCAAGCCGCTGTGTGATGTGTTTCGATTGCCTGGACAAATGCTCGCGCGGAGCCATCGGCTACCGTTTCGCTTATGGAAAGAAGGCTGTCCGTACAGAGCCTGTATCTGCCGGCCGGCAGAAGCCGGTGGCTGATGAAGGCAACGGCAGGAGGGCTTTCATTGCGGGTACGGCCGTGATGTTCGCTTCGGCGGTCAGCGCGCAGGTGGCAAAGAAGGTGGAGCCCGTCAAAATGGATGGGGGGCTGGCTGACATTATCGGCAAGAAAGAGCCGGTGCGCGCCACTCCGCTCACTCCTCCGGGTTCGGTGGGTGCGCGCCACATGCAGGCGCATTGCACCGCCTGCCAGCTTTGCGTGTCGGTCTGTCCGAACGAGGTGCTCCGCCCTTCGCGCCGGCTCGATACGTTTATGCAGCCTTATCTGTCGTACGAACGGGGCTATTGCCGTCCGGAGTGTACGAAATGTTCTGAAGTATGTCCCGCCGGCGCCATCCTGAAAATCAGCCGGGCGGACAAGTCGAGCATCCAGATCGGCCATGCGGTGTGGGTGAAAGACCGCTGCATTCCGCTCACCGACGGGCAGGAGTGCGGCAACTGTGCCCGGCACTGTCCGGCGGGAGCCATAACCATGATACCTTCTGATCCTTCCGATCCGGAGTCGCTGAAGATTCCGGCCGTGGATGCGGAGCGGTGTATCGGGTGCGGGGCGTGCGAGTATCTTTGCCCGGCACGCCCGTTGAGCGCCATCTATGTGGAAGGCCACGAAGTGCACCGGGTAATCTGATCCGGGTTGTCGGATAAAAAACAGTTTTTGCTATGGAAAAGAACGATATGTGTAAGAAAGATAAGATGAATCGCCGCAATTTCCTGAAAATCGTGGGAATCAGTACGGTGGCGGCTACGGCCGGGGTTTGCGGATGTGCTCCGAAGAAAGAAGCGGACGCTTCGGGAAACGCTGCTTCCGAGGTGCCCGAAGGCAAGATGACCTGCCGGAATTTTCCTCCTTCTCCCGACCGGGTTTCGCTGCTCGGCTATGGATGTATGCGCTGGCCGACTCTTCCTTCGCCGGCAGGCGACGGAAATGTGATTGACCAGGAGGAGGTGAACCGCCTTGTCGACTATGCCATCGGGCATGGGGTGAATTATTTTGATACGGCTCCTGTCTATGTGCAGGGGTGGTCGGAACGGTCTACGGGCATGGCCTTGAAGCGTCATCCGCGCGAGAAATACTTTATTGCCACGAAAATGTCGAATTTTGACCGGAGCGACTTCAAGTCGAGCGTGGAGATGTATCACGATTCGATGAAGCATTTGCAGGTTGACTATATCGACTATTACCTGCTCCATTCGCTGGGTTCTTCCGGCAAGAGGAGCTTCAAGGTGCGCTTCCTTGACAACGGGCTGCTCGACTATCTGTTGAAGGAGCGCGAAGCGGGGCGTATCAGGCACCTGGGCTGGTCGTTTCATGGCTCGAAAGAGGAGTTCGACTTTATCTTGTCGTTTCACGAGAAGGTGCATTGGGACTTCATCCAGATCCAGCTGAACTATTCAGACTGGAAGTATGCCACGGGCAACAACGTGAATGCCGACTACCTGTATGCCGAGATTTCCCGGCGGAACATTCCGATGGTCATCATGGAGCCTTTGCTGGGCGGCCGTCTGTCCAAGCTTCCGGAGCATATCTTTTCGCGCCTGAAAGCGCGCAATCCTGAAAGCAGCGTCGCGTCGTGGGCGTTCCGTTTTGCAGGGACTCCGCCCATGGTGCTCACGGTGCTGAGCGGAATGACGTACATGGAGCATCTTCAGGACAACATCCGCACCTATTCGCCTCTGGTTCCCCTCACCGCCGAGGAAAACCAGTTTCTGCTCGATACGGCCTTGCTGATGCGCGAGTATCCGACGGTGCCCTGCAACGACTGCAAGTATTGCATGCCTTGTCCTTACGGCATCGACATTCCGGGCGTGCTGCTGCATTACAATAAATGCGTGAATGAGGGAAACATTCCCCAAAGCCGTATGGACAAGAACTATGCCGAGGCGCGCAGGGCTTTTCTTGTGGGGTACGACCGGAGTGTTCCCAAGCTTCGCCAGGCAGACCATTGCGTGGGCTGTGGGCAATGCAATCCCCATTGTCCGCAGTCCATTGACATTCCGAAAGAGCTGAGGCGGATTGATGCGTATGCAGAAAAATTAAAGCAGGAAACATTATGAGAGAAGATCTGATCAGGCTGCTGCACGACGGAAACTATTCGTGTGTGGTGAGCAAAGACGGCGAAATCCGCACATTCACGCGGAGGGGAGTGGTTGACCTTTTCGAGCTTTACCGTTCGGATCCGGATTTTATGCGGGGAGCGAAGGTTGCCGACAAGGTGATCGGCAAGGGAGCCGCGGCTATGCTGGCTCTGGGAGGAGTTTCGGAGGTGTGGACCGATGTCATCAGCGAGCCGGCTTGCGAACTGCTGGAGAAGTGCGGCGTTGAACTGAGTTATGACGAGAAGGTTCCCTTCATCATCAACCGCACCCGTACCGGGCGCTGTCCGCTGGAAACCGTTTGCGACGTGTCGGACAATCCGGAAGTGCTTTATCCTGTCATCTGCGATTTCGTGAAGAAGATGCAGGAAAAGCCTTCGGCTGGATAATGGTCTTTGCGGCCGAATTTTGCAGGGAAAATTTTGTTCGTATTCAATAAAAGCATAGCTTTGCATCCGGATTTATAAAATTTACAGATATGTTTGGATTGGGAATGCCTGAGATTATAATTATTGTCGTGCTGATTCTGCTTCTCTTCGGCGGACGCAAGATTCCTGAACTGATGCGAGGAGTAGGAAAGGGAGTGCGCAGCTTCAAGGAAGGGCTGAACGAAGTGGAAAAAAGCGTGAACATTGACGAGCCTGCTCCCGAAAAGGAACAGAAGGAGAAGAAAAGCGAGTCGTGAGAGGCAAATAAAAAAAGATTGTTGAAAAAAACAGGCAAATAGTTTTTGCATTTCCGAAAAAGTTGTATCTTTGCACACGTTTTCGGAAGGGAACAATGCCGAAATAACTCAGTTGGTAGAGTAACTCATTCGTAATGAGTAAGTCGCGGGTTCGAGTCCCGCTTTCGGCTCACTTTGATGTTTGTTGCAAGTGCTTGTATGCAGGGCGCTTGCAATTTTCTTTTTAGGCCGTATCACTCGCCTGGCGGATGAAAAGAACATGCGTTCCACCTCTTTCTGGAAATATTTTGCAATTTATTTTGCAAAACAGCGCATCCTTTTGGCGGAAAATCCGTATATTTGCACTCCGAATTATGAATCAAACAAAGAAGCGACTCATGAATGACGGACTTATGTACAGTGCAGCAGCTATTCATACATTCGGGATTCCGCTCGGCTGGCGGACACCGGAAGAGCCCTTCTTTTTTTCTCGGCACAATTTGTTTTATTTCTTCATATTCCCGGAATTGCTTTTCGGCAAGTCCGGGTTTTTTTTGGAGTGACGCTAAAAACAACAACTATAACGATACAGATAGATAAGGAATGAGAAACGTGACGTTAATCCTTGACGACGGGAGCCGCTTTCACGGCAAGTCGTTCGGTTATGAGAAGCCGGTAGCGGGCGAAGTGGTGTTCAATACGGCGATGACCGGTTATCCGGAGAGTCTGACCGACCCTTCGTATGCGGGGCAGCTGATGACGCTGACCTATCCGCTGGTAGGCAACTACGGGGTGCCTCCGTTCACTTTCGAGGCGAACGGTCTGCCCACTTTTATGGAGAGTGAGAGGATTCATGCGGAAGCTATCATCGTGAGCGATTACAGTGAAATGTACAGTCATTGGAATGCGGTGGAGAGTCTTGCCGAATGGTTGAAGCGTGAACAGATTCCCGGAATTACAGGCATCGACACGAGGGAACTGACGAAGGTGCTGCGCGAACATGGGGTGATGATGGGTAAAATCGTGTTTGACGATGAACCGGAAAATGTGCCCGAAGCACAGTATGCGGGCGTGAATTATGTGGACAAGGTATCGTGTGACGAGATAGTTGTTTACAAAGGAAATGAATGCTGCAAGCTGCAGGCAGATATGCCGAAAGGGGAAATCAATTCCCGGCTGGCTTCGTTCAATGCGGAAGGCAGCAAGCGCGTGCTTCTGGTTGACTGCGGAGTGAAGGCGAATATCATCCGCTGCCTCCTCAAGCGAGGCGTTGAAGTGATCCGTGTGCCCTGGGACTGCGACTTTAACGGAATCGAGTTCGACGGACTTTTCATTTCCAACGGACCCGGTGATCCGGATACATGCGACGCTGCCGTGCAGAACATCCGCAAGGCGATGGAAAACGAGAAACTTCCTATCTTCGGCATCTGTATGGGAAACCAACTGCTCTCGAAGGCGGGAGGGGCGAAAATATACAAGCTGAAATATGGCCATCGCAGCCACAACCAACCGGTCCGCATGGTGGGCACGGAACGCTGCTTCATCACTTCGCAGAACCACGGATATGCGGTGGACAACAATACGCTTGGCGCTGACTGGGAGCCGCTTTTCATCAACATGAACGACGGATCGAACGAAGGAATCCGCCACAAGCGCAATCCCTGGTTCTCCGCGCAGTTCCATCCGGAAGCTGCCAGCGGACCTACAGACACGGAATTCCTCTTTGACGAGTTCGTGAAGCTGATCTAACAATAACCAACCATTAACTGAAAGAACATCAATGAAAGAAAATATAAAGAAAGTTTTGCTGCTGGGGTCAGGCGCATTGAAAATCGGTGAAGCGGGCGAATTTGACTATTCCGGTTCGCAGGCGCTTAAGGCACTGAAAGAAGAGGGCATCGAAACGGTGCTTATCAATCCGAACATCGCTACGGTGCAGACATCCGAAGGGGTGGCCGACAAAATCTACTTCCTTCCCGTCACTCCGTATTTTGTGGAAAAAGTCATCAGCAAGGAGCGGCCCGACGGCGTGTTGCTCTCGTTCGGAGGGCAGACGGCGCTGAACTGCGGCGTGGCTCTCTATCAGGGAGGCGTGTTCGAGAAATACGGCGTGCAGGTGCTGGGCACTCCCGTGCAGGCCATTATGGACACGGAAGACCGTGAACTGTTCGTGAAAAAGCTCGACGAGATCAACGTGAAGACCATCAAGAGTGAGGCGTGCGAGAACATTGAGCAGGCGCGCAAGGCTGCCAGCGACCTGGGCTATCCGGTTATCATCCGTGCGGCATATGCGCTGGGCGGTCTTGGATCGGGATTCTGCGACAACGAGGAAGAGCTGAACGTGCTGGCCGAGAAAGCCTTCTCGTTCTCTCCGCAGGTGCTCGTGGAAAAGAGTCTGAAAGGATGGAAGGAAGTGGAGTATGAAGTGGTGCGCGACCGTTTCGACAACTGCATCACGGTCTGCAACATGGAGAACTTCGACCCGCTGGGTATCCATACGGGAGAGTCTATTGTCATTGCGCCGAGCCAGACGCTGACCAACAGTGAATACCACAAGCTCCGTGAACTGGCTATCCGCATCATCCGCCACATCGGTATCGTGGGAGAGTGCAACGTGCAGTATGCGTTCGATCCCGAATCGGAAGATTACCGTGTGATCGAGGTGAATGCGCGTCTGAGCCGTTCTTCGGCGCTGGCATCGAAGGCTACGGGTTATCCGCTGGCATTCGTGGCTGCCAAGCTGGGACTGGGCTACGGACTGTTCGACCTGAAGAACTCGGTGACCAAAACCACTTCGGCTTTCTTTGAGCCGGCACTCGACTATGTGGTGTGCAAGATTCCGCGCTGGGACTTGGGCAAGTTCCATGGCGTAGACCGTGAGCTGGGCTCCAGCATGAAGTCGGTGGGTGAGGTGATGGCTATCGGACGCACATTCGAAGAGGCCATCCAGAAAGGACTCCGCATGATCGGCCAGGGCATGCACGGTTTCGTGGAGAACAAGGAACTGGTTATCGCCGACATCGACAAGGCTTTGCGCGAGCCGACCGACAAGCGTATCTTCGTCATCTCGAAGGCAATGCGCGCCGGATATACCGTCGACCAGATTCACGAGCTTACCAAAATCGACAAGTGGTTCCTCTACAAGCTCGAAAACATCATGCAGACCTCCAGGGAACTGCACGAGTGGGGAAACAACCATATACAGCTTTCCGAGCTTCCGAAAGAGCTGCTCTACAAGGCAAAGCGTCAGGGATTCTCTGACTTCCAGGTGGCCCGCGCCATCGGCTATCAGGGAGATATGGAAGACGGCATCCTTGCCGTGCGCGCTTACCGCAAGCAGACTGGCGTTCTTCCGGTGGTGAAGCAGATCGATACGCTGGCTGCCGAGTATCCGGCACAGACCAACTACCTGTACCTCACTTACAGCGGCGTGGCAAACGATGTGCATTATCTGGGCGATCACAAGAGCATCGTGGTGCTCGGATCGGGAGCTTACCGTATCGGCTCGTCGGTGGAATTCGACTGGTGCGGCGTGCAGGCTCTCAACACAATCCGCAAGGAAGGCTACCGTTCGGTGATGATCAACTACAATCCCGAAACAGTATCTACCGACTATGACATGTGCGATCGCCTTTATTTCGACGAACTGACCTTTGAGCGTGTGATGGACATCCTTGACCTGGAGAACCCGCACGGTGTCATCGTGTCGACCGGCGGACAGATTCCGAACAATCTGGCCATGCGTCTTGACGCGCAGCAGGTGAACATTCTCGGAACGTCGGCCAAGAGCATCGACAATGCCGAAGACCGCGACAAGTTCTCGGCCATGCTCGACCGTATCGGGGTGGACCAGCCGGAATGGAGTGCGCTGACTTCGATGGATGACATCAACGCCTTCATCAAGAAGGTCGGATTCCCGGTGCTGGTGCGCCCGTCGTATGTGCTTTCGGGGGCTGCCATGAATGTCTGCTCCAACCAAGACGAGCTGGAGCGTTTCCTGCAGCTTGCGGCCAACGTGTCGAAGAAGCATCCGGTGGTGGTAAGCCAGTTCATCGAACATGCCAAGGAAGTGGAGATGGATGCAGTGGCTCAGAACGGTGAAATCATTGTCTATGCCATTTCCGAGCATATCGAATTTGCGGGCGTGCATTCGGGCGATGCGACGATCCAGTTCCCGCCGCAGAAGCTGTATGTGGAAACGGTGCGCCGCATCAAGCGCATTTCACGCCAGATTGCCAAGGAGCTGAACATCTCCGGGCCGTTCAACATCCAGTTCCTTGCCCGCGACAACGACATCAAGGTAATCGAATGCAACCTCCGTGCTTCACGCTCGTTCCCGTTCGTGAGCAAGGTGCTCAAGATAAACTTCATTGAGCTTGCCACCAAGGTGATGCTCGGACTGCCGGTTGAGAAACCCGAGAAGAATCTGTTCGAGCTTGACTATGTGGGCATCAAGGCCAGCCAGTTCTCGTTCAACCGTCTGCAGAAGGCCGACCCTGTGCTGGGTGTCGACATGGCTTCTACCGGCGAAGTGGGCTGTCTGGGCGATGATACCTCATGCGCTATTCTGAAGGCGATGCTTTCTGTGGGCTACCGCATTCCCGCGAAGAATATCCTGCTTTCTACGGGCAGCACAAAGCAGAAAGTCGACATGCTTCAGGCGTCGCGCGCATTGAAGGCAAAGGGATATAACCTGTATGCAACGGGCGGAACTTCGAAGTTCCTTTCCGAGAACGGTATCGAGAACACGCGTGTGTACTGGCCGAGTGAGGAAGGACATCCCCAGGCCCTTGAAATGCTTCACAACAAGGAGATTGACATGGTGGTGAACATTCCGCGCGACTTGTCGGTGGGCGAGCTTACCAACGGCTACAAGATCCGCCGTGCGGCTATTGACCTGAATATTCCGCTGATTACGAATGCCCGTCTGGCGAGCGCGTTCATCAATGCCTTCTGCTCGATGAGCATTGACGACATTGCCATCAAGAGCTGGGACGAATATAAATAACGCGAGTCAGATATATAAATCAAAACATGGAATGCTGCCCGTCTTTGACGAAACGTACGTCAATGGCGGGCAGCTTTTCTATGCAAAATTCCGTGCGAAATTGTTGCCATACGGATTTTTTTAATAGATTTGCTTTCCGTAATATTTAATATACTTATGAAAAACTTGAAAAAAACATTGTTGGTCTGCGGATTGCTTTCTGTGGCTGTAGGGGTTTTTGCGCAGGACGAGGCAAAGACATTGCCGGTACTTCGTGAGGGAAAGGAAGATATTCATATATGGGTGGACGGTCGGCTTCAGCCCGGAGCGTGGCTGGCGGATCCCCGTACGCGTCCGGATGTCTATCCGACATCGGGGAGGAGGGTGAAGTTCGCCAACGAGCGTGACTCTGTTGTTTTTGATGTAGAAAAGGACGGAGCATATGACTTTGTTGTGCTGACCGCTGAGGGGGACTCCGCGTTCACGCGCGTTCAGTGGGAGTCGGCGAACCCTTTGGAGGAGCCTTCTGCCGAGATGTTGAGGAGAGGGGCTGACGGGAAACTCTCGAAGGCGCAGGCAAAGTTCGATGTGGATGCGCTGGTCTATACGTTGGGTGAAATCCATCCTGACCTGTTTTCCGCATGTCGTCAGGAAGATTTCTTCCGTGCTGTGAACAAGGTGAAGGATGAGATGCCTGACTCGGTCACTGCACTGGAACTTTTCCGCCGTGCAGCTCCGCTGGTTACGCTGGTAGGCGACGGGCATACGATGCTCCGTTTTCCCTACAATGACATATTCACTGAAACTTATCTCCGCCTGCCGCTTTTTGTCAAGGTGTCCACTTCAGAACCCCGCATTTTTGTGGACCGCTGCATCGACGGGCTGATACCGGCGGGGGCGGAAGTGCTTTCAATAAACGGTCGGAGTGCGGCGGAGATGCTGGAGGCCATGATGCCTTATGCGAGCGGCGAGCGTGAGTTTTTCCGCCTTTCGCGTCTGGGTTATGATTTCGCAGCCTTGTTCGAAATGCTCTATGCTGCCGGGCAATACGATGTGGCTTACCGTTTGGAGGAAGGAACAGACACGCTTCACTCCACATTGCGTCCAGCCGCCTTTGCAGAAATGAAGGCACGGATGCCGGACAAGAAGAAGGAGGAACGTAAGGCGTCCGACTATTCTTTCCGGATACTGAAAGATAAGGACGTGGCTGTCATGGATTTCCGCTCGTTCAATAATCCCCGGCGGATGGCGGCCTTCGCCGACTCCATGTTTTCCGTGCTCGGCAAGGAACATATAGGCAATCTTATTATTGACATACGCGGCAACGGAGGGGGAAACTCCGCGGTCGGTGACGTGCTGCTGCGCTATATCTCGCACAAGCCTTTCCGGCAGATGGGAAAAGGATTGGCACGGATCACTCCCACAACCTTGCGCCTGACGGATTATCCGGGGCTGAAACCGGGATGGACTTTCTTCGATGGAGAAGGAGAGGACGGGAGCGGCCTTATTCTTCCGCTTGCGGAGAAACGCTATAAGGGCAAGGTGTATCTGCTCACCAGTCACATGACGTTCTCTTCGGCCAGCTCGTTCGCATGGGCGTTCAAGCATTTCGGAATGGGAACCGTGATCGGTGAGGAAACGGGTGGAATGAGCGTGTCTTTCGGAGATGTCCTCCTGTACAGGCTGCCTGTTTCCCGGCTGGCATGCACCATTTCCTGGAAACGCTTCTGGCTGTACGGGGCGGACGAAAACGACATCCACGGCACATTGCCCGACTATGCTGTTCCGCAGGAGAAAGCTCTCGGCAAAGCATTTGAGCTGATTGCCGATGAATGACGGGCGGCGGAACTTTTTCCGGCAAGATTTTTTTCAGTCCCTGAACAGATGCACCTTTATGCCGAACGAGAAGCGGAGGATGTCTTTCATGCGGAGCGTGCGGTTGGTTGCCTTGCTGACCAGATACAGTTCGCAGGTGCTCACTTCGTAATAGGCGGAGATGTTCCGCAGCAGGTTGTGCGAAGGGTTGAACCCGAACCGCTGCCCGATAAAGATGTACGGGCGCAGCTTGGTGCTGAAGTTGTAGTATTTGTTCGGATATTTTCCCGGCTCTCTTTTCCAGAACTCGTCGCCCGTGATGGTGGTCACGTACAGCCCGCAATAAAACGGTTCGAGCGTCCAGCGGGGATCGAAACTGATGCTCCACGGGATGTAGTTCTGCTTTACCGTAAAAGTGAGCCTTGTTTTTTCGCCCGCATATTTCTTCGGAAGGAATCCCCAGAGAAAGTCGGTTTCCCACTGGCATCGCTTGCCGTAGTCCCATCCGGCTCCGATGGCGAACATGCCCATTCCTCCGGCATACTGGAGCGAAGCCTGGGTGGGCTTCAGGCGTTCCCAGCGTTTGTATTTCAGGTGGACGCGCTTGTCCCACCGCCGGGTCTGAACGGCCGGGGCGGGAATGGTATCTCCGGCACATACATGTACCGCAGGAGAAAGGAAAGCCGGCAGGATGCACAATATTTTAATAGGAAACCACTTCATAGGTATAATCGTTTTCGTTGATGGTAAACAGCAGGTATGAGCGTTTGTTTGCGGAGGCGCATTCGTAATACATCACGCCGTCTTCAAACAGTTCCTCGGCATTGACATTGTGCCCGTGTCCGTAAATACAGAACTGCAGTGAGGGGAAGGATGTTATCGTCTGCTCAAAGAAATGGGCCACGTTGTTGTTGAACTGCTCGGAGAAAGGGCCGGCGTGCATGGCTGCCACTGTCTTCTCTATTCCTTCCGGGAGGCTCTGCCGGTCGTTTCTGATATACTGGAAGTCGGGTATGGCTGTGTCGTAGCCGAATTCAAGGGCATTGGTGTTGAGGCACAGGAAGTGGACATTCCCGGCGTTGAACGAGAAGTTGTTCTCTCCGAAAATCCGGTTGAACACCTCTTCGCCCGTGGCAAGGCAGTCGTGGTTTCCCAGAATGCATACATAAGGCACGCTGAGCCGGTTGAGTATGTCGCGCTGCTTCTCAAACTCCAGTTTGAGTCCGAAGTCGGACAAGTCGCCGGTATGCACCACAAAATCAAGATCTTTCTGTCCGTTGAGCGACTCTACCGCCTCTTCCGTTTCGTCATACCATCTCTGCGTGTCGCTGATGACGGCAAACGTGATGCGCTTCCGGCCTTCCAGCTCCGCTTCGATGCGCTGCATGTTCTTTGCGTTGATGCCCGTTTCTCCGTCAATGTCGAGGTCGTAGGGATGGTATTCGATCATGTCGCATCCTCCCGACGGAAACGTCAGGCAGCAGCACAAAAGCGCAGGCAAGATGTGAGTTCTGCAATTGTTCATAAATAAAGGTTTGGGCGAATGTCTGCCGCACATTGTTTTCCGAAGCCTTGAAATAGTATGTCTTCAGCCTGGAGCCAACCATCTTTAAGCTGGAGATGTATATCTTCAGGCTAGAGATGTGCATCTCCAGGCTGGAGATAAAGGTTTTCCCCCGATTCCGGCTGTTTTCTTCTTGCTTTTTGGAGTCCGTCAGGCTGCATACACCCGCAAATGTTTATTTGTGTTGCAAATTTGAAGATAAAAAACAAAATTCAAAACATCAGAAAGACGCTAAAAGTGTTCCGTATGATTGTTTGGCGCAGAACGGAGAAAAAAATCCCAATTTTTAGGTATTTCATATCTCGCCGCCATGCGCTTATTTTGTCGTGTCAAATCAAAAACGAGAAAAATGAAAAAGACTGGTATTTTTTATGGTTCCACAACCGGAACGACAGAGTCGGTGGCCCGGTTGATTGCCGGAAAGCTGGGTATCTCGCCGGCTGATCTGCATGATGTGAGCAAAATGACCGCTGACAGGGTGGCTTCGTACGATGCGCTGATACTGGGCACTTCGACTTGGGGCGACGGCGAGCTTCAGGATGACTGGTACGACGGCATCAAGGTGCTGAAGGGTGCCGATCTGAAGGGAAAGACAATTGCCCTCTTCGGGTGCGGCGACTCTGAGTCGTATGCCGATACGTTCTGCGACGGTATGGGCGTGCTCTACGAGGATCTGAAGGACAGCGGATGCGTCTTTATCGGCGCGGTGCCCGAGTCGGACTATACCTACAGCGCGTCTGTCGCCGTGGCCGACGGGAAGTTTGTGGGGCTGGCCATCGACGAGATGAACGAAAGCGACAAGACGGAAGCCCGTGTGGAGTCGTGGACCGAGATGCTGAAAGCTGATTTAACCGTATAAAGACATAGCCTGCTTATGATTGCTCCCGATATCAATCCGATAGAACTCAAGGTGTTCTTGAACCATATTTATGAACTGAAGAAAGGTGTGCGCCAGATGGTGCTTTATACCACGAACAAGAAATACGAAGCCTTTGCCGTGAAGCGGCTGAAGAGCCAGCGCATCCGTTTTGTGATTCAGGAGGTGGACAGCGAACGCATCAACCTGTTTTTCGGGAAGGCGGAGTGCATTGAGGCAATCCGTGTGATGGTGAAACGTCCGCTCAACGAGCTGACGCCTGAGGAGGATTTTATTCTGGGAGCGATGCTCGGATACGATATCTGCGCGCAATGCAAGCGGTATTGCGACCGCAAGTCGCGCAAGAACTGCGTGATGAAAAACAACTGAGTAACTGTTTCGAATCTCTACATTTTTTCTGTTCGTTCATTGTTCTCGGACAACGGACAAACGTTTTTAATCAGGTTCTCTTTTTCTGCGGAGGCATGGCGGGCTTTCCTCCCGCTGTGCCTCCCGCTTTTTGCACTTGTCTATTCCAGCAGTTCGTAGCTGCTCACCTGGATAGGCATGTCAAGGTTGTGCAGCACCTTTTCGAGCATGATTCCCTCCAGGTTGTTGTATTCGTAGCCGAAGGTGGCGCGTATGCCCTGCAGAATGAACTGGGTGGCGCGGTCGAGCGCGATGGGCAGACTGTCGCCCTGCATCAGCGATCCGGTGATGACGCTGGTAAACGTGTCGCCCGTGCCGGGATAGTGTGCGGGCAGGTAAGGGCAGGTAACCTTCCAGTAGCGGTTTCCGAACCGGTTGTATGCATAGACCGAGGTAGAGTGGGGGTCGTCCTTGACCGGCACGCTGGTCACGATGACGATGCTCGGTCCCTTGTCAGACAGAGCCTTGAGCGCAGCCTTCAGTTCCGCATCGGTCATGCACTCCTGATAAGGCATGTCGAGCAGGCGGAACAGCTCCGTCATGTTCGGCGTGATGATGTCTGCCAGGCAGATCAGCTTCTTCATTTCGGTAACCATGTCTTCGGTGATCCCCTTGTAAAGGCTTCCGTTGTCCCCCATGACAGGGTCTACGACAACGAGGTCGGTAGGCCGCCGGAATCTTCTGATAAAGTCCTCCACAATCTGAGCCTGTTTCGGCGATCCGAGGTATCCCGAATAGAAAGCGTCGAAGCGCATGTCCAGTTCCTCCCATTTTTCGATGATCCGCTTCATTTCGTCGGTAAGGTCGAGGAACGAGTAGACAGGATACTGGGTGTGGTTTGAAAGGATGGCGGTGGGCAGGGGACATACCTGCAGTCCCATGGACGAAAGAATGGGTATCACAGCCATCAGCGATACCCGTCCCATTCCGGAAAGGTCGTGTACGGCCACCACTCTTTTTCCGTGGTTGTGGAAGAGCCGTTCGCAGGGAGTGCTGTCCGGCTGCGTGCGTGCGGCAGTCTTCTTCCGCTTGTATTTGTTCTCTTTTTCCCAGGCAGCCTTGCGCGCCTCGTATGCCTCGTATTGCTTTTCGATATAGTTGTCGGCCATGATGGTATATATTTGTAACAGTTTCTGCAAAGGACGTTACTTTTGGCGAATTGGGCAAACTTTTCGTCGTAAATCTGTATGGGGAATATGCCTCCTTGAAACCAAGAGCGGCAGAAGTATGGTTATAGGGTACTGATACAGTTCCTGCCGGTCAGTGTCCGATTGTGCTTTGTGCGAAAAGTATTGATAAAAATGTTGTAGCAGTTTTGATAATTTAACAGATGGCTAGTCTTATTTCTGGTTGTTGATTTGTAAATGTGCAATACAAAATCGGACATCCGATAAGGGAATTACATTACCTTGGCAATTCGATACGTGATAAATGAGTTTATCCGATGTATTGAAAGTAATGGGACGGCTCTTTCCCTTAAAAACATAATTATTGCTGTATCCCGTCTGCAGAATTTTGATTACCGACAATCAAATTCAACATTAAACAGTAATAATTATGAAAAAGTATTGTAAAATTCCGTTTCTGGTACTGTTGGCCGTGTTGACAGTTCCGTGTTTCTTTTCTTGTAGTGACGACACTGAAGATGTCGTTGTCAATATGAATCCTCCCCTGTACGAATCTGTCAGCGGGAAATATGAAATCACAGACAGTTCTTCTCCGTATGCAAGCATTGAACTTGGGGCAAGCGGTGACTATGTCGTCATCAAACGCAGCGGCGGTTATGCTGTTTCTTCATTGCAAAAGGGAAATCTTTTTTCCCGGAAGGCCCCGGCAAGCAGGGCTGTGGCGTATGACAACGTAGTCTATGGCACTTATATCCAAATCGACGATGAAACTTTCAATTTGGAGGGATTCGGTGTCATACAACTGAAATCAAACGGTGGTCAGGGAATTACAGATGTAATAATCAAACCTAATGGTGGAAACGAGATGGCTTTTGCCGTAAAAAAGGCCGCAACGATGGGCGATGATGACTTGACCAATGCTTTGTGCCGTACGTGGAAGGTGACGAATATACATGAGAGAGGATATGATTCGTACGATGGGGAATACGACGATACTTATACTCCTGATGAATATTACGGTGCGATATCGGAAGTTATGTTTTCTAAGTCGGGTACGTTTCTCAGTTTTTATAATGACAATGAAATAGAAGCTCATTTCTGGAAATGGGAAAACCAAGGCGAACGCCAGATCCGCTATTCATGGGATAACGTATGGAACAATGATGATGAAGAGGGCAATTTCACTGTAAACTTTTCGTCTGACAACAGACTTACCATTCATGAGTATTATAGGGATTATGAAACTGGTGAATGGTACGAATCCACGGTGGAACTGGTCGAGAAGAATCCGTCAGAAAGCGACGGGGATGAAGGAGATGTAACTGTTCCAACAGACAAGACTCCGGTTGAAAGGGTGTTTACGGGGAAACTGGTAAGTGAAGTGGATGACCACGGATTGGACAAGTTCGTCTATGAGAACGGTTTCCTTACTCAAGTGGATGACGGTGACGGATATAAGATAACATTCGAATATTACTATCTTGATCCAGACAAGCAGACTTCAGACCCTGATGTAAGATATACAAGAGAACGTGCTGATGGAAGTGTGTCCTATATTTATGACGTGTGGCTGAACGAATTGGGATTTGCCAGACGCATTGATTCAAAACATAATGATGAATATGGCGGTTTTGAATTCCAGTCCACTTGTGAGTATGATGAGGAAGGGCATCTCGTTTATATGAACGAAGGTCGGGAAGAAAGAGAATACTCTCTCGTTTGGACTGATGGAGATATAAGTCACATAGACATACAAGGTAGCCATACTCAATCTACTGATTTTAGTTATTCTGAAACTCTTAATGACAATAACCTGATGTTCTTTTACGACATTTATGATATGGATATAGAAGAACTGAAATATCTTTATTGGGCAGGGCTGCTTGGCGTATCTCCAAAACATTTAGTAACGATGTCAAATAGCGATGATGAACATTATCAATTTGAATGGGAATCCGATAAAGTCTTGTACAGGTCTGACGGTGGGAATTCCTGGACTGATTTAATACATTTTACGTTTGCGGATTAAGACGGTGTGATCGTTTTGCTTTCTTGAAAACGGCTTTTTCCGATGTTGGAAAGGGAGGGGTGCGTATCGTCCACCCTCTATATCGGGCCGAAAGATTTTAAATGGAAAAGTCATATCAAAAAAGGGAAGAAAATTTGCAAATGCCGAATCTTTGACCCAACTTTGCGCCGACATAACGGAGATGCGTTTTGTAATCCTCATCGGAGGCTGGAAATGCCGGATAAGATGACTGGGTAAAACCAATCAGCTTGTCCGGCATTTCTTGTGTGTCCGGTGTGGAGAACGCTTGCACAAAATGAAAAGAATATGACAAAAGAACTTGATCTGACTCGGGGAAGCGTGCCGAAGGTGCTGCTTCAGTTTGCTGTCCCTTACCTGCTTGCCAATGTGCTGCAGGCGCTTTATGGAGGAGCCGACCTGTTTGTGGTCGGACAGTTTGACGATGCCGCCAGCGTGGCGGGAGTGGCTGTGGGAAGCCAGGTGATGCAGACCGTTACGGGCATCATTCTCGGTCTGACCACCGGCATTACGGTGCTTATCGGGATTGCCACGGGCGCGCGCAACAGCAAGGAACTGGCTGCCATTATCGGATCGTCTGTGTGGCTTTTTGCCATTGTGGGTGCCGCGTTGACTTTGCCGATGGCCGTTTTTCATAATCCGATAGCCGAGCTGATGCACACGCCGGCTGAGGCCATGCGCGATACGGAGCATTACTTGCTGATCTGTTCGCTGGGCATTCCCTTTATCATCGGCTACAATGTGGTGTGCGGCATTTTGCGCGGGCTGGGCGACTCGCGTACGCCGCTTTATTTTGTGGCTTTGGCCTGTGTCATCAATATTGTGCTCGACTTTGTGCTGGTTGGCGGATGCGGGATGCGTGCTGCGGGTGCCGCCATCGCCACTGTCGCTTCGCAAGGCATCAGCTTTGCCGCCGCGCTCTGGTTTCTTCACCGCCGCGGATTTCATTTCGAGTTTACCCGCCGTGACATCCGGATGAACGGCTATTTTTCCCGCCGCGTGCTTAAGCTCGGCGCTCCCATTGCCTTGCAGGATGCGCTGATCAACGTGTCGTTCCTGCTCATAACCGTGATAGTCAATCAGATGGGAGTGATAGCTTCGGCCGCTCTCGGAGTGGTAGAGAAGATCATTGTTTTCGCCATGCTTCCTCCGATGGCTGTTTCTTCTGCCGTGGCTGCCATGACAGCGCAGAACTACGGTGCCGGACTCAGAGAGCGCATGAACCGTTGCCTGATGTCGGGCATCGGGATGTCGCTGGTGTTCGGAGTGTCGGTATGCGCCTATTCTCAGTTCCTTCCGGATACACTTACGGGCATTTTCACCCGTGATGCGGAAGTCATTGCGATGGCATCCGGGTATCTTTGCGGCTACAGCATCGACTGTGTGATGGTGAGCTTCATATTCTGCATCAATTCCTACTTCAGCGGCCAGGGCAATTCCTGGTTCCCGATGGTGCACAGTCTGATTGCTACCTTCCTGTTCCGTATTCCGTTGTCGTGGGCGTTCAGCCACATTGACCCGGGTTCTCTTGTGTGGATGGGGTTTGCGCCTCCTCTTTCCACCTCGGTTTCGCTGGTCATCTGTCTGTGGTATATCCGGCGTTGCAACAGGCAATATAAGGCCGGTATGCTGGCAGGGTGATCGGAGGCTGTCCGGCTTTTCGGGCTGGCGGTTGCTCCAGTCCCGCTTCCGGTTAGTGGTCTGCGATTGGAAGCAACTGCTTTTTTCGCTATCTTTGTTCCCGGATTTGAATTGAATCACTTGAAATTTTATCGTATGGACATACAGAATATTTTGTTGAATTTGAAGATAGAGAGTCTTAATGCCATGCAGCAGTCAATGGCTGAGGCTTATGTGAAGAATGACTCTGACCTCATCCTGCTGTCGCCTACGGGGTCGGGAAAGACGCTGGCCTATCTCATTCCCCTGGTCATGTCGCTTCGCCAGGATGTCAGAGGCGTGCAGGCGGTAGTGATGGTTCCTTCGCGTGAGCTTGCCTTGCAGATCGAGCAGGTGTTCAAGTCGATGGGAACCGGCCTGGCCGTGATGAGCTGCTACGGCGGACGTCCTGCGATGGACGAGCACCGGACGATGCAGAGCCTGGAACCGTCGGTGATTGTGGGTACGCCCGGACGGATGAACGATCATCTGACGAAAAAGAACTTTGATGCCGCAGCCGTGCGTACCTTGGTTATCGATGAGTTCGACAAGTGCCTGGAGTTCGGCTTCCAGGACGAAATGGCCGAAGTGATAGGCAAGCTGCCATCGCTCCGCCGCCGTATACTTCTGTCGGCTACGGATTCGGAAGAGATTCCCGCCTTTACCGGCATCCGCCGCGCGGTGCGGCTGAACTTCCTTGACGGTGACACGCCGGGTGCTTCCGGCCGCCTCCATATATATAAGGTAATGTCGCCGGTAAAAGACAAGCTCGAAACGCTTGGCAAACTGCTGTGCTGTCTGGGACAAGAGCCTACGCTTGTGTTCTGCAATTACCGTGAGAGTGTAGACCGCGTGGGGCAGTTCCTTCGCTCGCAGAAGATCGAGTGCGGAGTTTTTCACGGTGGAATGGAGCAGGAAGCCCGCGAGCGCGCCCTTTACAAGTTCCGCAACGGAAGCTGCCACGTGTTCATATCGACCGATCTGGCAGCGCGCGGACTTGACATTCCGACTATCCGGAATGTGGTGCATTACCATTTGCCCGTCAATGAAGAAGGGTTCATCCATCGCAACGGACGTACAGCCCGCTGGGAAGCCGATGGAAACGCCTTTATCATTCTTCATCCGGAAGAAACGCTTCCGGAGTATGTCAAGCCCGAGCCTGAAAGCTTCGTTTTTCCGGAAAAGATACCCGTTCCCTCGCTTTCACGGTTTGTGACTCTTTACTTCGGAAAGGGCAAGAAAGACAAGATAAACAAGATCGATATAGTCGGATTCCTGTCGAAGAAAGGCAACCTGAAAAAAGACGAAATCGGTCAGGTGGACGTGAAGGACCATTACGCTTATGCGGCTGTTGCGAGAGAGAAAGCCAAACAAGTGTTAAAATTGGTGCAGAATGAAAAGATTAAAGGGGTAAAAGCTTTGATAGAACTGGCAAAATGATATCTTTGTGTCAGATATGAGAATCGGGGGAAGCGTCCCCCGTTCATTTTGCTATGTATTGTTCGGCACAGACTGCATAGTATAGATTGAAGTGTGTCAATAAGTAAGCAAAAATACGTTTCGGTTGGTATTTTGAAAGAAAATCTTTCATCTCCATGTAAAATTATTATCGTTTCTTTTGGTTTTCTAAAATAAATCGCTAAATTCGCAAATGTGAGTTAGATGAAAATGATTGTCAAACCAATAAACAAACTACCAATGAAGAAACACAATTTTAATGCGGGACCTTCTATTCTGCCTCGCGAAGTAATTGAGAAAACAGCTCAGGCCATCCTTGATTTCAATGGCTCAGGACTTTCGTTGATGGAAATCAGTCACCGCGCTAAAGATTTCCAGCCGGTGGTGGACGAAGCGGTTGCCTTGTTCAAAGAACTTTTGGATATTCCGGACGGTTATTCGGTGTTGTTCCTTGGCGGAGGCGCCAGCCTGGAATTCTGCATGGTGCCGTATAACTTCCTCGAAAAGAAGGCTGCTTATCTGAATACGGGAGCATGGGCGAAGAAGGCCATGAAGGAAGCGAAGGCTTTCGGTGAAACCGTTGAGGTGGCTTCTTCTGAAAAAGACACTTATACGTATATCCCGAAAGGATTTGAAGCGAATGTTCCGGCAGACGCCGACTATTTCCATATCACTACCAACAATACGATTTACGGAACGGAGCTGCATGCCGATCCGACAGTGCCGGTGCCGATGGTGGCCGACATGTCGTCGGATATTTTCTCGCGTCCGGTCGACGTGTCAAAGTACATCTGCATTTATGGCGGCGCGCAGAAGAATCTGGCTCCGGCAGGCGTGACTTTCGTTATCGTTAAGAACGATGCGCTGGGCAAGGTGTCCCGCCACATACCGACCATGCTGAACTATCAGACGCATGTTGACAAAGGCTCTATGTTCAATACGCCTCCGGTAGTGCCTATTTATGCGGCTTTGCAGACGTTGCGCTGGCTGAAGGCTCAAGGCGGCGTAGAGGAGATGCAGCGCCGTGCGAAAATGCGTTCGGACATGCTGTATGGCGAAATCGACCGCAACCGGTTGTTCCGCGGTACGGTGACGGATCCTGAAGACCGCTCGTATATGAACATCTGCTTCGTGATGGCGGACGAATACAAGGAACTGGAAGCAGACTTCCTGAAGTTTGCTACCGACAGAGGCATGGTGGGCGTGAAAGGTCACCGCTCGGTAGGCGGATTCCGTGCTTCCTGCTACAATGCGCTTCCGGCAGAAAGTGTGCAGGCGCTGATCGACTGCATGAAGGAATTTGAAAAGGCGCATTGATTGTTTTATTGCTGATACAGGGGACACAAAGGGCAGAGGCTGCTTTTGGGTATGCGCTGCCCTTTGTGTTTCTTCATTTATTTATTCACCCTTAATTCTTAATTTATGAAAGTACTGGTTGCAACTGAAAAGCCGTTTGCCAAAGTGGCGGTCGACGGCATTCGCAAGGAAATAGAAGATGCGGGCTACGAACTGGCTCTGCTTGAAAAATATACAGACAAGCAGCAATTGCTGGATGCGGTGAAGGATGCCAATGCACTTATTATCCGAAGTGATATTGTAGACAAGGAAGTGCTCGATGCGGCAAAAGAACTGAAGATTGTCGTGCGTGCGGGAGCCGGTTATGACAATGTTGATCTCAACGAGGCCACGGCTCATGGTGTCTGTGTGATGAATACGCCGGGACAGAATTCAAATGCGGTGGCTGAACTTGCTTTCGGCCTGATGATCATGGCTGTACGCAACTTCTACGACGGCAAGTCGGGAACCGAACTGAAAGGAAAGAAACTGGGCATTCATGCTTACGGCAACGTGGGGCGCAATGTGGCGCGAATTGCCAAAGGCATAGGCATGGACATCTACGCTTATGACGCTTACTGTCCGAAAGAGGCGATGGAGGCCGACGGCATCAAGCCGGTAGAGAGTGCGGAAGAACTGTATGCTACGTGCAACGTCGTTTCGCTGCATATACCTGCCACTCCGGAAACGAAAGGTTCTGTCAACTATGACCTGGTGGGACGTATGCCGAAAAACGGTTTGCTGGTCAATACGGCGCGCAAGGAGGTCATTAACGAAGAAGAACTGATACGGCTCATGAACGACCGGCCGGACTTGAAGTATGTAACGGACATCATGCCTGTGCATAACGAGGAGTTTGCCGAGCAGTTCCCGGGCCGCTATTTCTCTACTCCGAAAAAGATGGGCGCGCAGACTGCCGAAGCAAACATCAATGCGGGCATAGCTGCTGCCAGACAGATTGTGGGCTTCCTGAAAGACGGATGCGAGAAGTTCCGCGTGAACAAGTGAGATAAGAATCAGTGGTTGAATTTAAAACGACAGGCTTTAATGACGGGGGTGCGTTCTGCACCGGCCGTCATTGACTGCCGGTTGCAAATAAAAAAGCGATGGTCAAGATAAAACCTTTCAAAGGAATACGTCCTCCGAAAGAACTGGTGGAGGAAGTGGCTTCGCGTCCTTACGATGTGCTTAACTCTGAAGAGGCACGTGCGGAAGCCGAGGGCAACGAAAAGTCGTTGTACCATATCATCAAGCCGGAGATCGATTTTCCGGCAGGTACTGACGAGCATGATCCGAGAGTTTACGGCAAGGCGGCAGAGAATTTCCGGATGTTTCAAGACAAGGGATGGCTGGTGCAGGACGAAAAGGAGTGCTATTACATCTATTCGCAAACCATGAACGGAAAAACGCAGTATGGTTTGGTAGTGGGGGCTTATGTAGACGATTATCTGAACGGCTCCATCAAAAAACACGAGCTGACACGGCGCGACAAGGAGGAGGACCGCATGAAGCATGTGCGGGTGAACAACGCGAACATTGAGCCGGTGTTTTTCGCTTACCCGGAGAACAGGACGGTGGATGCCATTGTAGCGAAATATACGGCAGGGGAGCCTGTGTATGATTTCATCGCTCCGGGCGATGGATTCGGACACAAGTTCTGGGTGGTGGACAACGACGAGGATATCAGGGCCATCACGGAGATTTTTGCAGAAATGCCTGCCATGTACATTGCCGACGGGCATCACCGCAGTGCGGCTGCCGCGCTGGTGGGGGCGGAGAAGGCAAGGCAGAACCCGAACCACCGGGGCGATGAGGAATACAATTATTTCATGGCGGTGTGTTTCCCGGCCGACCAGTTAACCATCATCGACTATAACCGGGTGGTGAAAGATCTGAACGGACTGACTCCTGCACAGTTCCTTGAAGCGCTGAAGAAGCATTTCACGGTAGAAGAGAAAGGTACGGAGATTTATCGTCCGGCTGCTCTGCACAACTTTTCGCTCTATCTGGACGGCAAATGGTATAGTCTGACTGCTCATCCCGACACTTACGATGACAACGATCCGATTGGCGTGCTCGACGTAACCATCTCTTCCGGCCTGATCTTGGATGAGATTTTGGGAATCAAGGACCTGCGCATCGACAAGCGGATTGATTTTGTTGGCGGCATCCGCGGACTGGAGGAGTTGAAGAGGCGGGTCGACAGCGGTGAGATGAAACTTGCGCTGGCTCTCTATCCAGTTTCGATGAAGCAGCTGATGGATATTGCGGATTCGGGCAACATCATGCCCCCGAAGACCACTTGGTTTGAGCCGAAGCTGCGTTCGGGGCTTGTGATTCATAAGCTGGAATAGGGAATCCGGAGAGTCGGTATCAGGAAAGGCTTGTGCTGCCCCAAAGACTCCGCTTTTATGTTTTTGGAAAGGGAGGGCTGCGTGTATTGTCAGCCCCCTGGCAGTGCGCCGATGTTGATCTAGAAACTGTTGTTTAAATTTCCCGATAGGGCAGTATTCTATCGGGTTCTTTTGCGTTTGTTTCCGGCCTGTTTTCCCGGCTCTATTCGTCAGACGCTCCATAAAATCAGCGAAGCATCCTTGAAGACAATTCGCAGATAGGCCTGAGCAAAATCAAACGAACTTTTATGTTGGCGGAAATTGTAAAAATGTATGACATTTCCGGCACAACCAACCGAAATATTCACTACTTTTGCGGCGAATTTCAAGAAATGCCGGAAATATATGCCTAACACTACATTCAAAGGTTTTGCTTATGGAGCGATAGCCGCAGCCAGCTACGGCTTGAATCCCCTTTTCGCCCTGCCGCTCTACAGTGCAGGGATGAACCCTGATTCGGTGCTGTTCTACCGCTATGGGATTGCCGTGGTGATGCTTTTCGTGCTGATGCTCGTCCAGAAACAGTCGTTTGCGCTGAAGAAGGCGGAGGTAGCTCCGCTTGTCCTCATGGGCATCCTTTTCTCTTTTTCTTCGCTTACACTTTTCATGAGCTATAATTACATGGATGCGGGCATCGCCTCCACCATCCTTTTCGCCTATCCGGTTCTGGTGGCCATTATTATGGCGGTCTTTTTCAAGGAAAAGGTGTCGTTTGTCACCATGTTCTCCATCGCCCTGGCCTTTACGGGCATCATGCTGCTCTATCGCGGCGAAGGCGGCAAGACCCTGAGTCTGCTGGGCGTATTGCTGGTGTTCATTTCTTCGCTGACTTATGCCATCTATATTGTGGGCGTGAACCGCTCTGTGCTGCGCGAGATGTCTACGCTGAAGCTTACTTTCTATTCCGTACTGTTTGGAATGAGCGTTTATATCGTCAGACTGAAATTTGGCCTCATACTCCAGCCCATACCTTCGGCCGAACTTTGGCTGAATCCCGTCGGGATGGCGTTGTTCCCTACGATTATTTCGCTGATATTCATGACGAAGTCCATTCATTACATCGGCTCAACCCCTGCCGCTATCTTGGGGGCGCTCGAGCCTATTACGGCTTTGGTGATCGGCGTTACGATATTCGGCGAGGCGTTGACTCCCCGGATTATTCTGGGCATCATTCTGATACTGTCGGCGGTGATGCTGATTATCGTGGGGAAGTCGCTGATGCGGGCAATCCGTGTCCGCCTGTTGCACAAATAATACGGCAGGTTCATGATGCAGGATGATACCTACAAAACCATCACCGGCATGTCGGAAGCGGTGTTCACTGAAAAGCGGAGCAAGTTCATCGCAGCTGCCATTCCTGTGCGTACCCTTGAAGAGGTAAAGTCGCATCTTGAAGCCTGGCAGAAGAAATATTACGATGCGCGCCACGTGTGCTATGCCTATATGCTTGGTGCCGGGCGGAAAGACTTTCGTGCAAACGACAATGGAGAACCGTCCGGAACGGCAGGAAAACCCATCCTCGGACAGATCAATTCGCGCGAGCTGACGGACGTGCTGGTTGTCGTTGTGCGCTATTTCGGAGGCATCAAGCTGGGAACAAGCGGACTGATAGTGGCATACCGCACGGCGGCTGCCATGGCTCTGGACGAGGCGGAAATCATCGAAAAGACAGTTGACGATACGGTAACGGTGGCTTTTGAATATCCTTTCATGAACGATGTGATGCGCATCGTAAAGGAGGAGTCGCCTGAGATTCTGGAGCAGTCATACGACATGGACTGCCTGATGACGCTACGCATCCGCCGCTCGATGATGGAGAAGCTGCGTGCCCGTCTGGAGAAGGTGGAAACGGCGAGGATACTTGACCGGACAATTTAAACGACAGGCTCTTAAATGTTTTTTCACTGAAACTTTTGCTTTTACCGAAAGAAACGCTATCTTTGTAAAAAGACCTTAATTAGCGAGTTATGAGGCGTTTTGCTTGGCAGACAGTAGTGGCGATTGCCCTTTCTTTCACCGCTTGTGACAATCGGGAGGTGGAAGTCGTTCCTGCGGACATTGCTGAGCCGGCAGCCTCAGACACGATAGAGGTTGTGCTTCCTTTTGAGCGGAGGACACTTTCCGCTTCCGACATTATCCTTGCCAAAGAGTTCCTTTATGACAAGTATACGCTTGAAGACACTTATCCTTATCAGGATACGGTGCGTTCGTTCAAGTGGGATATCATCCGCCAGTGTCTTGCCTTTGTCGAGAATATCCAGCTCGAGCCGCGTCACTGGGCCGTTCTGCAGAATTACAAGAACATGTATGGCGAAGCGCCGGTAGTTGCGAACTATGTGCGCAATGAATTTGACCGCGTTTCGGATACGCTGGGCGTCGAGCGCTATCAGTCGGTTCCTCTTTATCTTCCGGCTGATACGGTGACGCCCGTGCGCTACGGGCGCGACGGCTCGCTCGTCTATCTTCAGGGAAAGACAGGCAGCTATTGCCGTCTGGTTCCGGTGACGGTGGAAAGCGAGTGGCTGGCTCCGGAGAGGTATGTCAGGGAACTACCGGACACGACGTATTTTTCACATGTCATTTTTGTTGACCGGGGAGATCAGAATATAGCCACGCTCGAACGCAAGGCAAAAGGGGAGTGGCTTGTCCGGAGCATGAATCCTGCCACAACGGGACGGCATAACCCTCCTTATGGGCACGACACGCCGCTCGGCATGTTCGTAATCCAGCAGAAGAAGCCGAAGATGGTTTTCCTTAAAGACGGTTCACAGGCTACGGGAGGGTATGCGCCCTATGCAAGCCGCTTTACGAACGGAGCCTACATTCATGGGGTACCGGTAAATGTGCCGCGCACGGCAATGATAGAATACAGCTGGTCGCTCGGAACGACTCCCCGTTCGCACATGTGCGTGCGGAACGCCACCTCACATGCCAAGTTTATATATGACTGGGCTCCGACATTCAATTCGCTTGTGGTGGTCATCGAATGACCGGAGCGGTAAGCGTCTGTTTGAATTTATATTGTCAGCTTTCCTTTGCTTTTGCGGTCTGTTCTTATGTCAATTTCTGATTCCAAGCCATTTGCCGTAAGTCAGCATCCGCCAGACCCATTCCAATGGTCCGAACTTGAAGGCGGACATCCATCCTGCACTGAATGCCATTTGAAAAAGAAATACGGCCAGCACAACAATTTCGGTCTGTAACAATCCAAAAGTAGTCCCTAAGCCCATGCCAATGCCATAGAACAGAAACATTCCGATAACGGACTGTCCGATGTAATTGGTCAAGGCCATCCGTCCTGTCGGTGCGAGCCACTTCCATGCCGTTCCGTTCTTTGTCCTCAGATAGAAAAGACCTGATCCGGCAGCGTATGCGAAGCCGAGCGGGTAGACGCTGGCAAGATAAAACACACTGTGCATGGCGATGCCAAGCGGATGCCGGCCCATTGCGCTCCATGCGTAAAGGAAGGAGCAGGGAAGGCCTATTGCCAGACCGTAGCGGAACACTTTCGACAGCAGTGCCTTTTTCTCTTCCATATCGGCATATATCCGGTTCCGTCCGATGAAGAAGCCTGTCAGGAATAAGCCCAGCACCTTGAAGTAACGGTTGCCCTCTATAAACTCCTGCATCCGCACGAAAGCTCCCTGTACCAGAAACTGGAACACCGTGCCATAGTCTTCCGCGTCGCGCAGCCAATATGCGAAGTTGTCAGCGTTGATGCCATATCTTGCGCAATACATTTCCTGCAAGCGGACAAAGGGAAGTGCCAGACTGGTGTGGGTTATCTCGCAAACAAAATCTATAAGAACGGGCAGGAGCAGGAAAAAGGCTGCCCATCGGAGCAATCCCTTGTCAGACATGCGGCGGAAAAGAGGCAGCAGCATCCCAAGCAGCGCATAGAGCATCAGTATGTCGCCGCTCCAGATAAACATCAGGTGCATGAATCCGATGACAAGCAGCAGACCCATCCGCCGGTAGAAGATGCGGAAGCCGTTTGCTCCTTTCCGTTCCGCATTGCGGATGATAATGGAAAAGCCTATGCCGAACAGGAGGGAAAAGAGCGTATAGAATTTCCCGTCGACGAAGATATACAGCAGCCAGCGGGTTATGTTGTCTGCCGCGGCTGTACTCATTGATGATTTCACTTCCTGCGGAAGAAAATTATAGAGGGAAAACTCCGGGAAATTGGCCATGCAGATGCCCAGCAGGGCGAAACCGCGCAGGATATCCAGAATGGCAAACCGTTCTGACGCTTTTACAGGGGAAATGTCTTTTGTTGTATTCATCATTTATTGTTTTCTGTTTACCAATAAAACACTGCCTAATATGACTGCCAGTCCGGACAGTTGGACTGCCGTAATCTCTTCTCCGCCCAGACCGCCGATGATGACTGCCACAACCGGATTGACATATGCGTGGGTAGCCACTTCTGTTGCTGGACGTACTTTCAGCAGCCATACATAAGCGGAATAAGCCAGCAGCGAGCCGAATGTGATCAGATAGAGCAGCGACCACCATGCCGGGAGAGGAACAGACCGGAAAGATACTTCCTGCCATTCACCCGAAGATACGGCACATATCCAGAACATCAGACTTGCGAAAAGCATTTGCCATGCCGATCCGGCAAAGCCGTTCACCTCCTCTACCGCCGAGGAGCGGTATTTGGCATAAAGCGAACCGAGCGACCACGAAATGCAGCCGGCCATCAGAATCAGGATGCCGTATTCGCTATGGGGAATGGCGGAACGCTCTGTATCCAGTTGCTCGATGTAAAGCATTCCGACACCGGCAAATCCCAGAAGGACTCCGGCGACGGTTGCCGTCCGGCGGAAGTTCCGCTTCCACATCGGCACATCCAGCAGCATAATCCATATCGCGGTGGAAGAGGCTACAATCGCCACCACGCTGCTGCTGACATACCGCTGCGCCAGCATGATGACCGCCATATCAGCAAAGAGCAGGACGATGCCGCTGACTGCCGAACGGCGGATCAGTGCAGGCTGCCAGACATTCTCGCCCCGCATCCGGCAAAGCGCAAGCAGAATTGCTCCTGCCGCGCTGAACCGCAATGCGCCGAGCAGGAACGCGGGCAGTCCGTCCAGCGCCACGCCTATGAAATAGTAGGTGGAACCCCATACCACATAAATCAGGAAGTAGGCGGTGATGACGGCGTACCGGTTGGCTGTGGCTTTCATGTCATTTCTTCCGTTCTTCTATGATACAATCGGCAGGAGCCTTGATGTTTTCGTCTATCGTGACGGAACCGATGGAATCTGCCACGATATGTCCGGACATGGGATTCTTGACGTTTGTAATCGTCCCGCATATGTCGGCTTCCAGTGTGGAATACTCGAAAGCGCGGTCGCAGGCGGCATCAAACGTGCAGTTCTCCAGTATCAGGTCGTGCGCATAGCAGAGCGGCTGTTCTCCTGTGATGTGGCAGTTCACCAGACGCAGGTTCTTCGAGTGCCATCCCAGATATTCTCCGTTCAGTTCGGAATCATAGATTGTCACGTTTTCCACTTCCCAGAAAGCGTCCTTGGTCGTTATCTTCGCATGGTGTATTTCCACGTTCTTTGCATATTGAAAGACGTATTTGCTGTCGCTTTCCAGGCCGTCCACGCGGATGTTGCTGCTGAACATGAAGGGATACGTGCCCCCATGCAGCCTGAGATTCCTGATACGGATGCGGTCGCACCTCCAGAACACCTCGTCCGCATCGTTCATTTCGACATTTTCAATCTCGATGTCGTTCATTTCCCGGAACATCTTAGGTGCGTCTATGACTGTATTTTTCATCGTCAGATGGTCGGAATACCACAGTGCGGAGCGTCCGCCAACGGCGAAGTAGCAGTCCTGTATGGTAAACCCGTGCACGTGCCAAAAGGGGTAGTTTCCCTCGAAGCGGCAGTTGGTCGCTATGATGTTGCTGCATTCCTTGATGGCAGATTCGCCAGCAAGGATGGTTACGTTGTCCAGGTGCACATCATGCGAGGCGAACAGCGGACGTTCGCCTCCAAATTCTTTGTCTTTAATCAGTTGCATATCATTTATCGTTCAAGTTTGTTGTTTATAATTCAAGTTTTCATGTCGCGTACATCTTCCGTTGAAATCAAAGCGCACATAAGCGATATTTGCCTGCCTGAGCCTGGCTGCCACTGCATTGATTACCCGGTCTTGTTTGTCAGACATAAAGCCGTGCATCAGGATAACCATAGGATAGGTTTCGCCGGAACGTAAATCCGGATGATAGACCATTGCAGACAAGTTGCCGGAACTCCCGGCTATATTGATTGCATATTCCACGGCAGAAGAATCCCCTTCCGCTCCGGTTTTGACGTATTCCGTTTCTTCATTGCCTTTGCATGATATGCTGATGAAGAAAGAGAAAAATAGAATAAGTGCAGCCAGTTTCTTTCTGAGAAAAGGAATCATATTCGTTTTTGTTTAATTTTCATTTCTGATTTTCAGCTATTGCAAACCTTACGCTCACGTTTCCGCTGCCCAAGGCTGCGGCAAGCCCTTCGGGACTGTCTGTCTGTCCCAGACGTGTGTAGCTGTAACCGGACGGAAAGGTTTCATAAAAGAGAACAACGCAGGACGAGCCATAGAGCATCAGATCGCCCGTCCGGATAGTTCCCGGCCGGTAACTTTCCGTAGGCAGACTGCTGTCCAGATAATGGTATTTTTCGTTGCCGTTCATCTCGTTCATGTCCAGCGTAAGGGGAAGCATGGCTGCAAAGGCCCGTGCCGCGTCGTTGTCTTCAAGCGTGGCGGAAAATGACGTTCCGTTTGCTGAGATCGTAATGTTTCTTTCCATAAGTTCGTTGTTGTTACCGTTGTTGTCATCAGTGTTTTCTTCATTGCCGCCTTCGCCTTCATCCGATGGCAGTGCCGGAGTTTCCGTCTTTTCTTCCGTCGGGTCATCGTCCGAACAGGCAGTAAGGGCGTTTGCCGTGAGAAGGAGGAGAGTTGCCAGTCCCCAGCAGTTGATCAGCCGTTTCATATCACTTCAGGTATTGGTTATAAAATGCCGCAATCTTGCCGAACGGTATCTTTCCCAGATTGTCGTACAGGTCGGTATGGCTGGCTCAGCTGCCTGCGCATTTCGTAACGGGCATCGGCGTTGTCGTTGGCATCGAAATAACCGTTGGCTGTTCCCCGGCAGATGTCATACATGGTGGATGCCACCGTTGCCTTGACGCGCGTGTCCATAGCCGCCGCATTGATGGCGAAACCGCCGAAACCGCAGATGCCGAGTATGCCGATGCGTTCAGCGTCCACATCGTCACGGGTGGCCAGATAATCCACTGCTGCACTGAAATCTTCCGTGTTGATGTCCGGAGATGCCACACTGCGTGGCTGTCCGCCGCTTTCTCCGGTAAACGAAGGGTCGAAAGCGATGGTCAGGAATCCGTGTTCGGCCAATGTCTGCGCATAAAGTCCCGATGCCTGCTCCTTCACCGCTCCGAACGGGCCGCTGACAGCTATCGCCGGGAGCTTGCCTTCCGCATTCTTCGGAATATATAAGTCGGCGGCAAGCGTGATGCCGTATCGGTTGTGGAAAGTAATCTTGCCGTGGGTTACTTTGTTGCTTTGGGGGAAAACCTTATCCCATCCGACTGTCAGGTTCAAATGCTCTTCCTGAAACTTCATCGTGCGGTCGGTTTGTGCAAAGCCTGTCATGTTGAAAGCCAGCAGACCAGCGGTGAGGATTGTCATTGACTTCATATGCTTATGCTTTTTTGATGGTTGCTCCTGTATTGTTTCATGTTGCAAAAGTAGTTGTTTGCATGCATACGGCGAATACCTGTATGGTGGATAAAAGTACCTCTTTTACGGATTTGTTTCAGATTCCGTCTGCTGAGTATCAACAACGTACCCCTGTTACGGGAAAAAGTACCCCATTTACGTTTATCCGGCGGACGCATTTTTTACTTTATATGGAAAAGACTACCTTTGCGGCAAACAATAGAAAAGCTGTATGGAAATAATAGAAGCAGATACCATTGAACAGTACAATCGTTTCTTCGGTTTTCAGACCAGGCATCCGCTGGTGAGTATTGTACATTTCGACCGTTCGGAAAACCAGCCGACGCATAAGATGACGTTCGGATTCTATGCGCTGTTTCTGAAAAAGACGGTGGGATGTACCATCAATTACGGAAAAACAAAATACGACTTTGACGATGAAACCGTGGTCTGTTTCGCTCCGGGGCAGACGGTCGGCATTCACCGTATCGAAGACGGCCCCGTGCCTGAAGCTGACGCACTGCTGTTTCATCCCGATTTCCTGCTCCGCACCCCATTGGCGCAGAAGATGAAACAGTATAGCTTTTTTTCGTATGCGTCCAATGAGGCGCTTCACCTGTCAGCAGATGAACGCTCCATTGTGCAGGACTATATGAGCAAGATAGCCCATGAACTGGAGCATCCCATCGACAAGTTTTCCAAACCGCTGATAATCTCCAATATCGAGGTGCTGCTCAACTACTGCATGCGCTTCTATGAACGCCAGTTTGTCACTCGCGAAGTGCTGAACAACGATATCCTTGTCCGTTTCGAGCAGTTGCTGGACGAGTATTGGGATTCCGGCACGGCACGTTCGCAGGGGCTGCCCACCGTGAAATATTTTGCCGAAAAAGTTTGCCTTTCTCCCAACTATTTTGGCGATCTGGTGAAGTCGGAAACCGGCAAGACTCCGTATGAACTGATCCAGGTCAAGATAACGGAAATAGCAAAGAACGCCTTGCTTGATCCGGACCTGAATACGAAGCAGATTGCGGATATGCTGGGCTTTCAGCATCCGCAGCATTTTCTGCGCTTCTTTAAGAAGCAAGTCGGGTATACGCCGAAAGAATACCGGGCTATGAATTGAGTGTTGGGGCTGCAGACGTTTGTCGGCGTTCCTGATTCCGGCGGATCCGGAGCGGAGAAATATTGATTTCTTTCTGAAAATTAGTGCGGTATGTAAAAAAACTTGTAACTTTGCACCCGAATTACCGGATTTTTCGTTTCATGTCTTATCTGATGAACTGTTTTCAGCGCCGCTCCGGTTGGGGCTGTGCTGCGCGGAGGATTTTGTTTTCCGCTTTGCTGCTTGTTCTTCCATGTGCCTATGTCGGTACGGGTGTGTTGCGCTCAGAGGTTTCCGTTACGGACGCGAAAGCCGAAAAGAATGAGATTGTCCGTCTTTACCGTTCCATGCAGCTTGAAGGGGTAGTCAATTGGAAGGCTTTCCGTCAGGCGGTGGCCGGATACAACAAGATCGCGGGGAAGAAACGCGAGGTTCTTACACTGATCGACTTCTCGAAACCTTCCACCGAAGAGCGTCTGTATGTGTTTGACATGAAACACCGCAGGATGCTTTATTCTTCTGTTGTTTCGCACGGAAAGAACAGCGGGGAAAACTATGCGCGTTCATTTTCGAACAAGGTGGGCTCTTATAAAAGTTCCCTCGGATTTTATCTTACCTCTTCAACCTATCAGGGAAAAAACGGCTATTCACTGCTTCTTGACGGACTTGAGAAAGGCATCAACGACCGTGCGCGCGAGCGTGCCATTGTGGTTCACGGAGCCTCCTATGCCAATCCTTCCGTAGCCAAGGGAGGCCGTCTGGGCAGAAGCTTCGGCTGTCCTGCGCTTCCAACCGCACTTGCCCGTCCTGTCATCGATGCCATCAAGGGCGGGAGCGTGATGTATATCTATGCCGAGAATCCCGACTATCTTGCCAACAGCTCCATCCTGCGTCCTTCCGACCTGCTCTGACCGGGGCGTTTCCGTCCGGCCAGGGTTTATCTCAGGTCGATGATTTCCGCGTCCGGATACTTTGACCTGTCAAACCGGAAAGCCGAGTCGTTCAGATTCTGCTTCGTCTGGTACGACTGCACATAAAATTCCTGCTTTTCTCCGTTCTGCAGCGTGATGCAGATGTATTGCGGCTGCGAGGCGGACGACACGTTGATAGTGATGCTCTTTACGTCCTGTTCCGTTTCGGGCGTCAGTATCACTTCCTCTCCCTGTTTCCCTTTATGGGATTTTGTTCCGGCATACCGGTAGTTGAATCCCTGCTTGTATGAGTTGACCAGCGCGTAAGGGTTTACGCTCTGCACTTCTTCGGGAGAAGGTTCGGAAACGTTCACTTCGTCGTTCTGCTTCACGTAGCTCCATTGGGTAGTTCCGTCAAACCATGTTTCTATCCCTCCGCAGTTCAGGTAAAACTTGTTTCCCTTTACTTTCAGCGTTCCGTCCTGGGTGCCGCCGAAGCGGATGCTGACAGCTCCTGCCTGCTGGTAGGACACTGCCATCTTGTCGAGTATGGCACGTGCCTTTGCGTCATGCTGGGCGAACCCTCCCAGGCATGTCAGCAAAAATCCGGCCAGTAAAATTTTTTTCCGCATGTTCTTGTCTGATTGAATTTGTTTCTTGTTTTCGGAGGCCGGCAATCAGTTCTTCAGATTGCTCATGCGCATTTGCAGGTCGTTTTCGTCTACGCACAGCACGTCGCGCGCTTTGCTTCCGTTTGTCGGACCTACGATGCCCGCATGTTCCAGCTGGTCCATGATGCGCCCTGCACGGTTGTAGCCGATGGAAAACTTCCGTTGGATGAGCGACGTAGAGCCTTGCTGGTGGTAAATGAGCAGCCGCGCCGCTTCTTCAAACAGCGGGTCAAGCTTGTTCATGTCTACCTCGGAGGATGAAGAAGAGCCGCTGTTTTCGTCCACTTCAGGAAGCATGAAAGCGGTCGGGTAGCCCTGCTGCCGGCTGATGTAGGCTACAATGTCTTCCACTTCCGGCGTGTCGACGAACGCACACTGCACGCGCACCGGGTCATTTCCCTGCAGGTACAGCATGTCGCCCTTACCGATCAGCTGCTGTGCTCCCGGGCGGTCCAGAATGGTACGCGAGTCCATCATCGAAGCCACGCGGAAAGCCACGCGTGCCGGGAAGTTCGCCTTGATCGTACCTGTGATGATGTTTGTGGTCGGACGCTGGGTAGCGATGATGGCGTGGATGCCCACCGCACGTGCCAGCTGGGCGATACGGCAGATCGGCAGTTCCACCTCTTTTCCCGCCGTCATGATCAGGTCGCCGAACTCATCGATGATGACCACGATGTAGGGCAGGAAGTGATGTCCGTTTTCCGGATTCAGTTGCCTGTTGATGAATTTCTTGTTGTATTCCTTGATATTCCGGCATCCGGCGTCGCGCAGCAGTCCGTATCGCGTGTCCATTTCCACACACAGCGAGTTGAGCGTCTGCACCACTTTCGATGTGTCGGTGATGATGGCGTCTTCCGCGTCGGGCAGTTTGGCCAGGTAGTGCCGTTCGATAGGCGCGTACACGGCAAATTCCACCTTTTTCGGGTCGATTATCACGAATTTCAGTTCGCTCGGGTGCTTCTTGTAGAGCAGCGAGGTTACGATTGTGTTCAGGCCGACTGATTTACCCTGGCCCGTAGCACCTGCCACCAGCATGTGGGGAGCTTTTGCCAGGTCCACCATAAACACTTCGTTCGTGATGGTTTTTCCGAAAGCCACCGGAAGGTCGAAAGTCGTTTCCTGGAATTTCTTGCTCATCAGGATCGACCGCATGTGCACGATGCGCGGGTTGGCGTTCGGCACTTCGATGCCGATGGTTCCTTTTCCCGGAATCGGCGCGATGATGCGGATTCCCAAGGCCGACAGGCTCAGTGCGATGTCATCCTCCAGGTTGCGTATCTTGGATATCCTCACCCCTTCGGCAGGCGTGATCTCATACAGCGTTACGGTCGGTCCCACGCTGGCTTTGATCGAGCTGATTTCGATACCGAAACTTCTCAGCACTTTGATGATGCGGTCTTTGTTGGCCGTCTGCTCCTCCATGTCGATTGTCGGCGTATTGTCGTCGAAATCGTTGTGCAGCAGGTCGATTGTAGGGAACTGGTAGTATTCCAGATCCAGACGCGGGTTGTAGGGCTGGTCTATTTTCCCCCGGTATTCCTTGTCCTCCTCCTTCGTTTCGCTGCTCACCTCAAAGGCCGGTTCCTTTTCTTCGCCTTTGTCTGCATCTTCTTCCTCTTCGCCGCCGTCCTCTTCGTCCCCTTCAGCGTTTCCCTCCGCTGCATAGTCTGTTTCCGCGAAGTCTTCCTCTGCGGCAGGCTCTATTTCAAGCGGCTGTTCCTTCTCTTCAGGACTTGCGCTGACAGGCAGTTCGATGGCAGGGGCCGGTTCGCTGTCCTCTTCGCTTTCGTCTGCCGCTTCCGCCTGCGCGGTCATTTCAGGCTGTGCATTGTATGGCGTGAAAGCCCGTTCCTCCTTCTGCGTCACTTCCTCCTTGTTTTTCTTCAGTGACGGATGCAGTGCCTTCCGCACCACGAAAATCGTCTTCTTGCTCAGTGCGATGCTGAAAAGCACGGCTGTGGTGATGAGCAGGAGAATCAGTCCCGGCGCTCCGATCTGCGACTGGATCCAGAGGCTGGAGTTATACCCGTGGAGCCCGCCCGGATAGATGAACGAATCGCTGAACGTCTTTCCGAAGATGAATGCCAGCGTCACCGAACACCAGATCATGGTTACCATACATCCCAGAAACCAGCGCGTCAGGTTAAAGTTGTAGGCTTTCATCAGTTTCATGCCCGCTATGACGAGAAACACGATGATCAGGAAAGCCGGAATCCCGAAACAGTCGTTTATCAGAAACTCTGCCGCCTGCGCTCCTTTCGCTCCTGCATAGTTCTGTATGTGGTTGTTCGTGCTCAGCAGCTCTCCGTGGTTCGGGTGGTCAAGGATGCTCTGGTCGTTTCCTCCGGTAAAGAAGAACGAGCAGAAGGCCAGCACGAGGTATACGCCGAATATCACGCAGAACAGCCCGATGATGAAATGGGCCGTTTCACTTTTCAGCGCGGTGACTGTTTTCGCCATTATCACTTTCTTCTGTCCCGTCTTTTCCGTATTTTTTGACGTTTTGTTATCTGCCTTTTTCATGATTGAATATGCTTTATTTCATTTGTGCAGTGCAAATGTACGAATAAAAGTAGAACTGAGAAATTTTTTTTGTACCTTTGCAGTTCAATTGGAAAGAGAGTATGAAAGATAATGATGCGCGAGCTATATTTGACAGAAATACGGTGGAGTTTGTGACTGTATCCGCAGAGTTCTGCGGATTTCTGGAACGGGTTTCCGAAAAGAAACGAAAGGCGTTTGTCGATACGTCGCTCAAGCTGTTGCCGTTGCTGTATCTGAAGGCTTCTTTGCTGCCCGAGTGTGTCCGTCTTGATGAAGCAGATCCTGAAACATTTGTTACGGAAGGAGATTATGAGCTGGTCCGTTCGTCGGTCAGCGCTCTTTTGGCCGAGTATGACGACTATCTGGATGTCTTTCTGGATGATATGGTATACAGCGACACGCCTATCCGCCAGACCGTTTCAGAGGGAATGGCCGACATTTACCAGTCGCTCAAGGATTTCATCTGCGTTTTTCAGCTGGGACTTGACCGGACGATGAATGACGCGCTGGCAGTCTGCCGCGAGCAGTTTGCCGAATTCTGGGGGCAAAGGCTGCTCAATGTCATGCGTGCCCTTCACGATGTCAGATACCGCCAGTTGGCAGCCGGAGAGGCAGAAGAGGATGAGAATGATATTTTTGGTGAGAAAATTACAGAAGAAGAGTTGTATGAGGGGCTTGAGATGGGGGACGATGAATAAAAAGTTGCTTTGAAAATGACAGATTTTCCGAAAACAATTGATAAACAGACAATATCCGCACTGCCTAAGGTGACCTTTCCCGGCAGGATTTTCGTAATAGATACAGAGGATGCCGCCCGACGTGCGGTCGATTACCTGAATACACATGTGCTGGTGGGGGTTGATACCGAAACGCGCCCTTCTTTCCGCAAGGGCCAAAGCTTCAAGGTTGCGCTTCTGCAGCTTTCTACTGCCGACGTGTGCTTCCTTTTCCGTCTTAACGTGATCGGACTGCCGGATTTTCTGGAGGATTTCCTGCAGAATGACGTGCTGAAGGTGGGGCTTTCGCTCAAGGATGATTTTCTGATGCTGCGCAGGCGTAACAAGAAGGACCCGCGCGTGGGGAACTGGGTGGAGCTTCAGGATTATGTATCTCATTTCGGCATTCAGGAAAAGAGCCTGCAGAAGATTTACGCCCTGCTTTTCGGCGAAAAGATTTCAAAGAACCAGCGTTTGTCAAACTGGGAGGCGGATGTGCTTTCCGAAGGGCAGAAGGCTTATGCGGCTACCGATGCCTGGGCGTGTGTGCGTATCTTTCAGTTTCTGGAAGAATTGAAAGGAAAGAAAGAAATCTAGAAAAATCAAGTTTATGTATATCGTTTATTTGAAACCCGGCAAGGAGGAATCGCTCAAGCGTTTCCATCCGTGGGTGTTTTCCGGCGCCATAGCCCGCATAGAGGGGGAGCCGGAAGAAGGTGAAGTGGTAGATGTCTATACTTCACGGGAAGAGTTTGTGGCCCGTGGCCATTACCAGGTGGGAAGCATCGCTGTCCGCGTGCTTACATTCAGGCAGGAAGAGCCGGTCGACCAGGCGTTCTGGGTGCGCAGGCTGCAGGCGGCTTATGATTTGCGGCGTGCGTTGGGACTGGCAGGCGATCCGCTGAACGACACTTACCGCCTGGTGCACGGTGAAGGCGACAACCTTCCCGGACTCATTGTCGATGTCTATGGCCATACGGCTGTCATGCAGGCGCATTCGGCAGGCATGCACCTCGACCGCATGAAGGTGGCAGAGGCCATCGACCGGGTGATGGGAGATGTCATCCAGAACATTTATTATAAGTCGGAAACCACATTGCCTTACAAGGCCGATCTGGTAGGAACTGAAAACGGTTTCCTGAAAGGCGGATGCCAGGAGAATGTGGCGATGGAAAACGGAATGAAGTTTCATGTCGACTGGCTGAAAGGGCAGAAGACCGGATTCTTTGTCGACCAGAGGGACAACCGCGCCCTGCTTGAACGCTATTCCCGCGGGCGTTCGGTGCTCAACATGTTCTGCTACACCGGAGGCTTCTCGTTTTATGCCATGCGCGGAGGGGCGAAGCTGGTTCATTCGGTCGACAGTTCTGCCAAGGCGATCGACCTTACCCGCCAGAACGTTGAACTGAATTTCCCGGGCGACAGCCGCCACCAGGCTTTTGCAGAAGATGCTTTCAAGTTTCTCGACCGCATGGGCGACCAGTATGATCTCATTATTCTCGATCCCCCTGCGTTTGCCAAACACCGCGACGCGCTGCGCAATGCGCTCCGGGGCTACACCAAACTGAATGCCAAGGCACTCGAGAAGATCCGTTCCGGCGGCATTCTTTTCACTTTCTCCTGTTCGCAGGTGGTGAGCAAGCAGGATTTCCGGAGTGCTGTGTTTACGGCTGCCGCGCAGACAGGCCGCAGCGTGCGCATTCTTCATCAGCTGACCCAGGCTCCCGACCATCCGGTAAATATCTATCATCCCGAAGGGGAATACCTCAAGGGACTTGTGCTGTATGTAGAGTAGGGCAGGCAAGGCTCTGAACGGAGGCATAAAAAAGAGAGAGGCTGAACTCAAAATAAGATTTGAGACAGCCTCTCTCTGCTTTTCAGATTCGGGTTTTCCGGACTTTTCTTCTGGTTTGCTCAGATGATTTTATTTTTATTGCTGTCCGATAAACTCGATTAAATATAAAAATGTAGTGTTCGGCCATTG
>OGEZ01000102.1_pt1 | contig 94725 bp, 72 predicted proteins | sample 1570831 | NCBI WGS metagenome assembly OGEZ01 (sample SAMEA2582059, study PRJEB24529) | metagenome | biome: Human gut stool | place: China | collected 2011 | reverse complement strand
CGAAGATAAATCAAACAGCAAAAAGAGGTTGGAATTTACACCTTATTATATATAGAGCATGGCTCGATACAAGAAGAAAGGACTTACGATAATTTTCATGGCTTAACAATATACAGCGTGCGATACGCTAAAGAAACTTAATTTTATAATAAGGTATGTCGCACCACATGCAACAGCAACTAAACGAAAAACGAGAACGAAATACTAATAAACATTAATTTATTTACTAACAATTAAAAACTAAAATTATGGAAATGGAAAAGTTTTATGTAGCTCCGGAAGTGGAAGTTCTGGAGGTAGAAGTTGAAAATGGGTTTGCTGCAAGTCCTAATGAAGATGGACCTGAAATTGTGATGTAATAGGCATAATGCTATTATCACCATGGAAAATAAGAATGGTGAAAACAACAATGCATTTCTTAACATTATTAATTAATTAATATTTTTATGAAGACAAAACATTTGTTTTTTGCGGCAGCTTTGCCTTTGGCATTTGCTGCTTGTACAAACGAGGATTTCGAATCCATGAACGGGCAACCCGAGATTGGTGGCGATCAACGTCCCCTCGTTGAAGTAAAATTGGATTTCCAAAAGGGAGATGCCAATACTCGTGTGGACTATGATGGTACGAAGTATTCTTGGGAAGGTACTGATACGATCGGTGCATTCCTAATGGATGAAATTTATTCTAACCATAGACCTTTCGGCGCGACAGCTGAAGATTGGGAAAACGAAACATGGTTGCAACACTACAAATTGGTGGATTACATCCATACCGATTATCCGTTCTCATGGAGCACTGAAGAGGGGAAATGGGTAGCACCTTCTAAACTGCAAGAAGGTAACTATTTCTTCGCTGCTCCTTACGAATCATATGGAGGTCAACGTCAGATGATTCATCGTATCGACGGCCAGACTCAGACAGGCGGTACGATTGAAAGCATGAATGCAGCCATCGCCAAGAACCAATATTTCATCGGTTATGCCCAAATAAAAGCCGGCACTCAAAATAGTGAGGCTTTAGGAGGTGTAATCATGACTCCTGTCTTAGCCCCCGTAAAAGTTACTTTGCGTAATATTGGTACATTGGCCAAGGACGTAGAAAAGATTATTATTCGCGGTGCGAAAGTAGCTACAGCATTGACTGTAAATCCGACTGATGCACAGTATGGTGGTACTAAAGAAGACGGTTTTATTAAAAATGGTAGTGCTTATAATCTTAAACAGAATAAGGGTGTTGATTGGATTAACGCAGATACATATTTCAATTACGCCAACCTGATGGGGATCAAATTTGAGGACTTCAAAGAAGATAAATATACAAAGAATGGTACAGACTTTGTGTACGATATAGCTTCTGGAGCAACAGATTATAATCAAGGCGATGCTCTGCGCCAGATTGTACACCCCAGTTATTCAGAATCTACAGCCAAAGATGCACCTGATTATGAGAAACGTGCTGTGTTGTCCTTCACTTCTCCGGTAAAAGTTAATCCTAACGGTGGTGAAGTTCATTTCGCTGTCATGGTAAATACTATTCCTGAAGTAGCGGAATATGATGGTACTGAAGATAAGGAATTGTTTATGGATATCATCACTACACAAGGACAAATTACAAGTATTGACTTAACACATAAGAAAGAGGCAGAGGCTGAACAGCAAAACGGCTTAGATCCTAATACTGTATTATTGAATAATGCAATTGCTTCGTTGAAGCCGGGTACAAAAAATGAATTGATTATCCAGTTCGATAACAACTCTGTTGTAAAAGCCCAGAATAAAGATATTCAAGATAGTGAGGAACTGCTTGCCTTTATCAACTGGAATTCAGAGAACGTCCGCGTAAACACTGCTACTCTGTTGAAAGATGTAGAGTTTACTAAGGAAATGTATGACGCTTTGGATGCAGATGGCTATAAGGGAAAACTGGCTGTTCAAGCAAAGAATGGTGCTAAACTGCTGGTAGCTGATAATGTAGACATCAAAGTGCTGAATATGTTTGACCTTGATAAAACTACTGCAACTATCGTACTCGGTGGCGAACGTACTTTGACTAGCACTATTGCTGCGGCTTTGAATGATAACAATACAGTTGATGATGATATGATTATCGAAAACCGTGGTACATTGGCTATCAATGGTGATGTGACCACTTACGTTAAACTCAACAACTACGGCACTATCAACATCTCTGAAGATGGTAAGTTGCGCGGTACTGTAAATAATAATATCACGAACTTCGGTACAGTCAACAACAAGGGCGAGTTCTACAACCTGAAAAATGATGTAGAAGAAGAAGCTAAGGGTTGGGTTAACACAGGTAAGGTGAACCACTTTGCTAGCAATGCTGAAGGCGCTACAATCCAGTTGTCAAATATCGATGACGAAGTAATCATTGTTGAGGGTAATTCAGGTACAATTTACTTTAATACAAGTAAGGACCTTAAGATTAGCCAATTAGCAAAAGTAGAAGGAAAGAGAACAGTAGGAGTAAACAAACTGACAGTGACAGGCGGAACTGTTAACTTTGATGATTGCAACAATTCTACAGTAAAAGAACTGACCATTAATGGAACTGTTACTTTGGCCGGTTGGAATGACTTCGGTAAGACAACCCAGTACTCTGCTTATCATGAATTCAGTAGTGTAGAGAAAGCTTCCATCAACAGTACTGTTACATTCATTAATACTGGTGTAGCTGGAAATGTTGTATTTGAAAAGGGTTGTGCAGTAAAATTCGATAAGAAGGTTTCGGATAAAGTTAAAGATGCAAAATCTGAATTCGATAATGTAACCTTTATCAACGGTGCAACTGTAAATATCGCAAGTGATGTAACTGTAACAATGCATACTATCGATTGGAACGGTAATAATGTGACAAATCTGGGTACATTCTATGTGGATAATCCAAATTCTGACAAGGATTATACTGTAATTTCTGGAAGTGATTTGAAACAGACTCCATCAGACACAACAATTAATTACACATATATCACTGTAAATGCCAGTGTTACGTATGCTGATGGCAGTGAATCTATGGATTTAATGCCTGATGATGGTGACAAAGATGGAAAAGTAGATGTAAATTGGACTATTAAAGATCAAGAAGGTTGGAAGAAGTTAGCTAATTTGTCTTCAAAGACTGTCTCCACTAGCGAAAATACTGCAACTGTTTACACTTACGTTATCAAAGATATAACTATTCAGAAGACTATTGATCAAGCTTTCTTTGGGGCATCTTATGATGTAAACGGAGTAACTAAGTATTATCGTGATGACTTTAAGACGGTAGTTGCCGGTAAGAAAGTAACTTTGGATAACGCAAGTCTTACACAATGCAATTCTTCTTATGGTATCAGCATGGGTGAGCTGTATGTGAAGGGTACCACTGTTACAATCGGTAGTGGTGATAGTGCTAACATTAAGACATTCTTGAATGTAAGCAAGTTTGATTATTCTGGTATGGAAGCAAGTTCTACATTGACAATAAATAATGGTTATATACAAGTAGCCGGTACAGCTCAATTAAACGGAAAGAATGGTGTCGGTGTAACCAATAATATTACATCAATTAGTGGAACTAACGGTAAACTTGTTATTACTAAATTAGGTTCTTCTGGTGAGCTCCTTGAATGGGATTTTGCTAATCAGAAATGGGCTAATCTTAAATAATATAGATTACTGAGATAATATAAAAAAGGGTGTGCATTTTGAAGTGCACACCTTTTTTTTTACAATACAACGATAATTTTACCAAACATAACTGCCTAGAGAACTTTTTGTTATCTATACTCGTACTTATTTTACGTAAAACACTACTATTTTCCAGTTAACAAAAATTTCCTCCCCAGTTACCAAAATATTTTTTCCCAGTTAGGAAAAAAATCCTCCCCTTCTCCCTCTCCCATTTTTCCAGTAAAATTTTTCTGCCAAATTTGCATAAACCGCATGGCTGCACTACCTTTGCCCACCGATATGGTAAAGGAAATCATTTCTCTGCTTCCCCCGCAGGCCCGCCGCCGCAGTTGGCGCGTGGCACTGGCCGTACTGGTGCGCGCTGTACTCGACTTTGCAGGTGTGGCCGCACTGATTCCGTTGTTGCTGGCCGTATTGCGCCCCGGAGGTTCGCGAGGCGAGATGTTGCTGCTTTGCGGAGCCGTGATGGGCTTTGTGGTGCTGAAGAACGCACTGGTAGTGGCTTTGGCACGGGTGGAAAGCACCTTTCAACTGGAAATATACCGCGACTTCAGCCGACGGATGTTTGTCAATTACTACCGGCGCGGACTGCTGTTCCTGAAGAGTAAAAGCAGTGTGCAGCTGGGGCACGAGGTGAACTACGTGTGCTACACCTTTTGCCTTTGTGTGCTTGCCCCGCTGTTTCGCATTGTGGGCGATGCCGTGCTCATCCTGTTCATGATGGCTGCCCTCGTGATCTGGGAGCCGCTGGCCGGTCTGTTGCTGTGCGCAGCTTTCGTACCGTTGTCACTGATTTACACGGTAGCCGTGCGCCGTCGTCTGCGCAAGTATGGCCAGGAGGAACTGGAAGCACGCCGCAAGCAGAGCCGTACGGTGGTAGAAGCTTTCCGCGGCTATGCCGAACTGGAGATAGCTCAGGCATTCGGCACCTCGCTTGCCTCGTTCGACCAAGGCATGGACAGCATCGTACACAGCCGTCAGCGCATGGAGCGCTACCAGCTGTTTCCGCAGTTTTTGAGTGAAGCCGCCATCGTAGTAGGTATAGCCCTGCTGATAGGAGCCGGACGTGGTGACCTGAGTATCGTGAGCGGTGTGTTTGCCGTAGCGGCGTTTCGTCTGATTCCTGCCATGCGCAGCATCCTGAACAGTTGGGTGACTCTGCAGAACGCTTCGCACTCGATACAGGTAGTGACCGAAGGACTGACCGAAAGCCAGACGGCTGATGACAGCAGCGAACAGCCCTTTACCTTCAAGCACACACTGGAACTGAAAGATTTGGGATTTGCTTTCCCCGACGGAGAACAGCTGTTCAGTCACCTGAACCTGACCATCCACCGGGGCGAACGCATCGGTATACGCGGCCCCAGCGGATCGGGCAAATCGACACTGTTCAATCTGCTATTGGGTTTCCTGACACCGACCGAAGGCGAAATATTGGTAGACGGGCGCCGGCTGACAACTGCCAACCGCAACCGCTGGCACAAACTGGTGGGCTACGTGCCGCAGGAAATCTTCATTGTAGAAGGTTCGCTGCTCGACAACGTTGCCTTGGGACATCCCTCTCCCGACCGTCAGCGGGTGATGGAAGTACTGGAACAGGTACGCCTGAAAGACTGGCTGGAGACGCTTCCGCAAGGACTGGACACACCGCTGGGTGAATATGGCAGTCGCTTGTCGGGCGGGCAGAAGCAACGCATCGGCATAGCCCGTGCCTTGTACAAAGAGGCGGAAGTGCTGTTCTTCGACGAAGCCACGTCGGCTTTGGACAACCGCACGGAAAGCGAGATAAACCGCGCACTGGAAGAACTGTCCGAACAGTGCCGCGAACTGACCATGATTATCATTGCTCACAGGGAGACATCGCTGCGGGTGTGCGATAGGATATGGGGCCTCACCCCCGACCCCTCTCCGAAAGAGAGGGGAGGAGCGTGATGAAGGAGTATTCAAGGTTTAGAGCTGAGGGTTTAAGGTTGAGGGTATATAGATTTGGAAATGAAAATAATACATATTTAATTATGGAACAAGACTATATGATTGCAGGGTTTCGCCTGCGTATGGAAGGTGAGCCACTGGTGAAGGCTGTGGCTAACATCGGCGGATTCGGTGTATTTGCTATCGACTCGACTGCCGAACCTAATTTCCGCTTCGTATGGAGCGAAGAAAAGGTTCCTGCCTTTACAGCCGAGCTATACCGTAACGATCCGGTACTGACACACAACCGTTTCGGGCGTTACGAAAAAGGATATATATTCGAAACAGCCTATATCGGTAGCGATCAGACACTCACAGTCTGGATAGCCGAAGGATCACGTACCGCCTATTTCAGCGGTAACCTCGATGTCAGTCTGCTACGTTTTGCCTGCTGGATTGCTTTCGGTGTGCTGATTGCTCCCCAGAAGGCTGTGGCTATCCACACCAGTACCATTGTCTTTCACGACAAGGCTGTCATCTTCTTGGGCGAGAGTGGTACCGGAAAGAGCACCCACACCCGCCTGTGGCGCGAAAATATTGAAGGTGCTACGTTACTGAACGACGATAGCCCCATCGTGCGCATACACAACGGAATCCCCTATGTATATGGCAGTCCGTGGAGCGGAAAGACACCGTGCTACAAGACGAATTCGTACGAACTGGTGGGCTGTGTGCGCCTGTCGCAGGCTCCTTACAACGAAATAAAGAAACTGAAGGTGATGCAGGCCTATGCTGCCCTTCACCCCTCGTGCCCGCCTGACTTTGCTTACGACGAGAAACTGTACGACTGCATCAGCCAGATACTGAACGACATACTGGTCAAGGTACCGGTTTACCACCTGGCTTGCCTGCCCAATGCCGAAGCTGCCCACCTGTCGTGTAAAACCATCTTCGGAGTATGAGGAAACTGGTTGTAGCCAACGATTTTCTGGCCGAAGCCGCTGAAGTACTGCGACAGGGAAAGAGGGTAAAAGTACGCATCGACGGACAAAGCATGTTCCCCTTCATCATCGGCGGGAAAGATGTGGTAGAGATTGATCCACTGCCTGCCGACAGCGAACTGCCTGCCTGGTGCTGCCCTTTCTACCAGTGGGAAGGAAAATACATGGTGCATCGCTACATCGGACGTGAAGGCGACGAATGTCTGATGCTGGGCGACGGCAATCTGTACCGGATAGAGCGTGTGAAGCGTAGCGAGGTACTGGGACTGTTGCGCTACATCTATCGTCCCGACGGCAGTGTGCAGGACTGTACCGACAGCCGGTGGCTGAAGCGCGGAGCTTTGTGGTATAAGCTGAAGCCGATCAGAAGGATATTGCTGCCGCTGTTCAGAATAATCAAATGAGTTAAGAAATTAAGAAGTTAAAGAAGTTAGGGAAGTTATCACTTCGCTCCGCTCCGTTAGAAGTTAAAGCCGATAGTTATGTAACGGTTAACGGTAAATGACTGATTCCTCATTTCTCGGTCTATTGGCCTTTAACTCCTAAGCCCGCCTAACGGGCGATAACTTCTATAACTTCTTTAACTTCTTTAACTTCTTTCAAGTACACGATCGTTGCTTTCCGTCAGCCGGCGCAAATCGGCTCCGGAAGGAGACTGGAAGACACGCAAGTCGAATTCGGGAATGATAGCCAACACGTGGTCGAATACATCGGCCTGTACGCCTTCGTAAGGAATCCAATCCTTGATGGTGGAAAAGAAATAAAGTTCGACAGGCAAGCCGTGGTCGGTAGGCTGTAAGTGGCGTACCATACAGTTCAGTTCGGTGTTTACCACAGGGAGGCTCTTCAGATAGGCAGTCAGATAAGCACGGAACACACCGAGATTGGTCTGCCGGCGACCGTTTACCAACACTTCGTTGTCGATGCCGTTCTCCTTGTTGTATGCTTCGACTACAGCTTCGGTCTGTTCGATGTAGTCTTTCAGCAACTGAATCTTACGATACTTTTCGAGCATTTCGGGAGTACAGAAGCGTACGCTGGTCATGTCGATGTTGATGCTTCGTTTCACCCGTCGCCCGCCGCTCTCGCGCATGCCGCGCCAGTTCTGGAAAGAGTCGCTCACCAGCAGGTAGGGAGGTATGGTAGTGATGGTATTATCAAAATTACGAACCTTTACTGTATTTAATGTCACCTCGATGACTATGCCGTCGGCACCGTACTTGGGCATGGTAATCCAGTCGCCCACCTTCAGCATGTCGTTGGCCGACAGTTGCACGCCGCTGACAAAGCCCATGATGCTGTCCTTGAACACCAGCATCAGAATGGCTGCCGACGCACCCAGACCTGCCAACAGTGAGAAAGGCGACTTACCCAACAGCTCGGCTACCACGATAATGATACCGATGGACCATAAAGATACCTGCAACGTCTGAAGCAAGCCTTTTAGCGGACGGTCGCGCATGGACTCTTTCTCGCTGTATACTGCATAGGCTGCTTTCAGGAAAGAGTTGATAAACAGCAAGAAAGCAAATATAATATAAATGAAGCACAGACGCCGGATGAAACTTAAAGTCACCGAATCGGTTTGTGCAAAAGCGATCGGTATGAACAGATAGATGACAACAGGTGCCACCATGTGGCTCAGGTAGACCATTACGTTACGGTTGAACAGAATATCGTCCCACGTCGCTTTGGTCTTTGCAACCAGGCGAGCAATGGCTCTGAGCAACACCTTACGGCAAATCAGATCAGCAGCAAAAGCCAATATCAGCACCAGGGCAAAAGCAATGAACTGATCCAGCCAGTCGGCCGTCTGCGAATTCATGCCCCAGCTTACCAGCAATTTATCAATATTATTCAGTAAATCCATTTTGTTTAAGTTAAAGGAGTTAGGAAAATCAGAAGGGTGAGGTCGCCAATATCCTTTCCACGTCCTCGCGCATCCACTGGTAGTGCCAGAGTGACTTGTAACCTTCGTTCTTTTTCAACATCAGTTGCACAGCGGCCTGACTGTTCTCGTAACTGGTCAGTTCGTTGCGGAACTGTTCGTCGTGACGTGCCAGCCGCTTGATCTCTTTCTCGCGTTCGCGACGAAGCTGGGTACAAACCGGAGTAAGCAGCCTCATCACGACATTGTCCATAATGTGATGTCCTTGTATATAAAGGTAAGTGGTGTCGGGAGTTACGCCCAAAGGCTCCAGTTCTTCGCGCAACGCATCAACCTGCTCAATGAGTTGCGGAAAACGGGTGCCCAGTTCGCTCAGTTTCTTGTCTACACGTTGCCTCATTTCGTCCAGACAACGGTAAGGCTGGTGTAACGTAACGTCCTGAATGCGTACACACTGGTTGAACTCGTGCATCGGAAATGTTTTGGTATCGTGTTGACGATAAAACCAGATATTCCACAAGAACAGCGGGTAAGCAATGCGTGAATAGCGCTTCAGAAACTCGGGAAAGTCGATCAGCACACGGTCGTTCAGCGTGGCCTGCACACAGACTTCGTGCAAACTCTCGGCATAGCACAGGTAGTTCTCGATGGCATAAACATAGGTTTGCAGCACAAACGGATTCTTATTGATACGGCGCGACACAGCCGTATTGCCTTGCATCAGGAAGTCGTAATCGCTGTCTACGCAGGCTATCAGGCTCCGACCCAGTTCGTCGGCATTGAGCGTATTGAGCAGCACCATCTTTTTCCCTTTCGACAAAGACGTTTGCGAGGGCAACATCACCTGGAAATAGTGTTCATCGTCCTCGAACTCCGAAAGCAGGGTACGCCAGAAAGCTACATCATCGTAACTTTCGACATAGGCCACAATGCGGCGGCGTTTCTTTTTAGGCGAAAGCCGCGTGGCTGCATCCAGATAGGCGGAAGTCAGATTATGTCGTAACGAAGTAGCCACGGTCTCAACTGTTTTGATGGGTTTCGGTAGATATCTCGCTCACTTCGGTCACAGCATCCAGCCAGCCTTCCATGATGACGGCAGGCGAATGGGTGGTAAGAATCAGCTGTACGTTGGGATTCAGCGCACGGATCATTCCGATGAGTTTCTGTTGCCACTCTACGTGCAACGAAGCTTCGGGCTCGTCCATGAACAGCACACAATGGCTGCCTCCGCGCACCAATACCGTCAGCAGGATGACCAGCATCTGTTTCTCGCCGGAAGACAGTTTGTAAGGCAAAAGCCGTTCACCGTCCTGATAGAACACGATTTCATTGCTTTTACGGTCGATCTTCTTACGGGTATAGCTGAACAGTTCGTCTATCAGATCCTGAAACTTGCGTTTGGGCACCGACAGGAGGGAAGCCTGGTTGCGCTGCTGCTCGTTGTCACTGCTCAGCAGTTCGATCATCTTATTGCCCACATTTACCTGATAGTCCAGGTAGCGGCGTTGCAGCAGATACAGCTGCCAGTCGAGTTCGGACCTCACATTCGGGTCGGCCATCCGTGCGGTGAAGTCGCCCATGATGAGCGGGCGGTCGTAGCTGCGGATGACATCGTAAGGGATGTAAGTAGCTTCGGGATTGTCGAAAATGACGCGCACTCCATTCTTTTCGTCCGTTTTCATGGCTCCGGAGGTTTGCTCCAGATAGCCTACCGAACGGTTCAGGATGGTCGTTTTCCCTACACCGTTGATACCCGAAAGGATATTGACATCGGGACGAAGGTCCCAGGCAATGTCGTAACGGTGCCACAGGCCGTGGATTTCGATACGTCGTATATAGTCAGCAGGTATTTCCATGATATTCTCTGTTTTATTGCAAACAAAGATAGTGAAAGTCGAATACAGAAAAAACAAGCTTGCTTGATTTTTTTGCTGAAACACATCCTAACTTACCTAAAGATAATGAAAGAGATTAATAAAGTTATTAACCTGACAATGATTTTATTGAGAAAAGATGTCCGGATGCCCAATATACAACGAAAGCCGGGAGGCAACGGCCTCCGAAGAAACCGAGCCTCCCGAACAGACTTCAGAGAGAATTGTAGGTAAAGAATATGAATTGGTTAAAGTATAAGATTTATTCGATGTAGCTGTCCAGCGCCCCGTTGTAGTCCACTTCTTTGGCCGGATAGACCCACGTCCAGTTGTTGCTGTCTTCGGGCTTCAGAGTTATGGCAAACTGAGCATGGAAGCTGCCTTCGGGATAGGCATGGCGCACTACCGGCTGACGCCAGCGCTTATGGTCGAACCAGTCGAAGCCTTCGCCCCAAAGCTCAATGCGGCGATAAAGTTTCACCTCTTCGAGCAATTGGTCACCGCTTTTGTCGCAGGTGTATTGCGGATTGCGGCCACTGTCCTTTATCAAGGCTTGCAGAAGGGCTTGTGTCTCTTTATCTTTTCCTCCCAGATGGCAATTGGCTTCAGCTTCAATCAGATACATCTCTGCCGAACGGAAATGGTTGAGTTGTCCCACTCCGGGCTGACTTGTACAAAGAAACTTGAACTGCATATAGGCAAATATCTGGCTGGTAGAGTAGATTTTGTCGGCATACTCTTTGCGGGCACGTTCCAGCATAGGTCCGCTGGTGGCGCTGCCGTTGGCTGTATTGTAAACATCGCCCTCGCGGGGAGCAAGGAACATGTTACGGCGTACATCGGTTTCGGGGATGCGGTCGTAGAGCTCTTTACTGATGGCACAAGGGTATGCACGGCAAATGCTGGCACTGGAATTACTGCCCTGGAAAGCAAAGAAAGAAAAATAGTAAAGTGTCTGGTCGGGAGCACTGTAGCTACTCCATATCCACTCACTGTTGGGGGTACTGAAGCCGCCGTCCACATAGTCGGCATTGCTCATCAGCGGATAGTCTTTACGGGCCAGTGGAGCATACTTGGCAGCCGAAGCCCAGTCTTCACGCGTCAGAGCAGCACGGGCATAGACAGCATAAGCTACCTCAAGGGCAGGACTATGGTTGTCGCCACGGTCGCGCGTCAGCTTGCTGCGGGTATAAGCGTCGATAGCGGCATCGAGATCGGTGTATATCTGCTGATAAACCTGTGCCAGGGTTGATGCTGGCAGATCGCCGTCGGACGTATCGAGCCTCAATGGTAGTCCGCGCGAAGCTCCCTGATTACTGTCGGCCCAGCGGTGGCAATAGAGCTGGCTGAGCATCAAATACGAGTAAGCTCGTATGGTGAGTGCCTGTGCGCGGATAAAGTCGCGTTCGGCATCCGTACCGGCAGCATTGCCTATGTTGACAATGATGCGGTTGGCATTGCCTATCAGCTTATAATAATAGAACCAGGGATAGTAGCAATAGAGCGAAGTACTACGTTCCATATAGGTAGCGTTGATGATGTCGGCCCAGCCCGTCAGGTTACACTTCTGGAAGTCGTTGCCCGGATAGTTGCCATACCAGGTTTTGATAGTACCTTCGCCGTTGACTCCTTGCTGACCCAGGTACTGTTGGGTCATCATCAGGCAAAGACCGTTGACGGCCATACGGGCATTTTCGGTCGTTTCGAAGACGGTGCCCGTGTCGGTAGACGACTGGGGCAACGTGTCGAGGTAGTCGGCCGAACAAGCGGTAAGCAGGGCCGAAGCTACGGATATGCAGAGGATATTTTTCAGTTTCATATCGTATATGTTTTTTTATCTGAAGAAGGTTAAGAAGTCAAGCCGGCTGTTTTCAAGAAGCAATAAGAAATTATCAATCAAGGATGTAAAGGCCCGACTCCTTAACTCATCTTCTGTGTAATGAATATACATTATTAAAGTTTCACACTTACTCCTACCGAGAAGATACGCGGTGTTACCAGGTAGTTACCTTGTCCGCCGGAGAATGACTGCTGAGGATTCATACCCTGACGGGCGGTAAAGGTCCAGAGATTTTCACAAGTCACGTTTAACCCTACAGCCTGCAGGCCGATATGATCGACCCAAGCCTGCGGCAAGCGGTAAGACAGGGTCAGATTCTTCACTACCAGATAGTCGGCCGAAGTAAGCCAGCGGGAAGAAACGGCGTTGTTGTCCGAACTCAACATGCTGTTGATCTGCGGTATACCGTCTTTCCGAATACGGTTGGGCGAATTTTCGTCCATGCCTTCAGGAGCTTGTGTCCACGACTTCATTATGTCGGAGTGATAGTTGCTGGGGCTGGTACCGGTGCTCATCAGCGACTGGTAAACGCTATCCATCGTCTTACCTCCCAACGAATAGGTGAAGAGGGCGGAAAGCGTGAGCGACTTGTAGCTGACCGTACCCGTGAAGCTACCATATACGGTAGGCAGAGCTGAACCGTGAAATTCGCGCTGGCCGTAAGTGGTGTTGGTGACATAGGGCACTCCGTTTATTACAGTTGCCTTGCTGGTAATGTCAGTACCGGTCTGCTTGTTACCCAGTGTAGTACCGTCGGGCAGTTTGACGTAATAGTCCTCCAGATTGGCTTTGTAGAGGGAATTACCGGTTAATTGGTCTACTCCTTCGAACGTATAAGTGTAGAACTCGTAACGGCTGCGACCTTCCACGATCTTGTATGCACCTGATATGATACCATCCTTGTTCTGGTCGGGCAGTTTCACAATCTCGTTTTTCAGGAAGGTGGCATTGGCAGCCAGGTTGACGGTCCAGTTCTTGTTACGGAAGACGTCAACATCAGTATTGATCTCAACACCACGGTTGGAGATAGTACCCAGATTGCGTGTCACGGTAGCTTCGGCTGCTGTCGAAGAAGTGGCTCCTGCCGAAAGGGGCAGATAAATGTCGAACAACAGGTCTTTGTTTCGCTTGTCAAAGTACTCTACACTCAGGTTCCAACGGTCGAACAAACGTGTCTCGACAGCCACACCATAGGCTTCGCCCGTCTCCCACTTCAGGTCGTAAGAGTCGTTCTGGCTCAGGAAAAGGGCTCCTTTGTGAGCATTCTGCGCTACCGAATAAAGGCTCATGTAGCCATAGTAGCCGGCTCCTGCATCGTTACCTACCTGACCGTAGTTGGCACGCAGCTTCAGGTCGTTCACCCAGCGTACATCTTTCATAAAGTCTTCTTCGCTGATTATCCAGTTTGCTCCCACACTGCCGAAGTTTCCCCAACGGTTATCGGGATGGAAGCGTGAGGAACCATCGCGACGGAAGGATACTTCCAAGTTGTAGCGGTCGCGGAAGTTATAGCGGATACGTCCCAAATAACTCTCTGTACGATAATTGTTTTCGTAACCGTCGAGGCTGGTGATTTCGGTAAAGTTGCTGTAGTTGGGACGGTCGGGGAATATCTGTGATGTCTTGAAGCCATAAGTGTAATCGTAGTTATACGAGAAATTCTCGTGAGCCACCAGCACGTCGAACAGATGCGCGCCGAAAAGATGGGTCCACTTCAGTTGCTGCTGGAAGGTGTAGCTCTTGTAACGATAAGATTCGCGCTTGGCACGTCCGTTACTGCCTTTTCCGTTACCGATGATGGCATTGTCGTACGAACTGTTTTCCGAATGGCTCAGACTCATGTCCCCTTTTACGGTGAAAGTAAAGTCGCGCAGGAACTTGACATCCATATAGGCGATGCCCTGCAGGGTGTTGCGTACTGTCTGATTCTTGTCCAGCTCGTTTTCCCATACCACATGACGGTCCTGGTACTGATTACGTGTGGCTATTTCCACATCCTGCTCATTGGTATAATAACCGGGATCGTACTGGCGCTGACCATTGACCAGGCGGTAGGAGCCGTCAGGGTTGTGCAGATGTACGGGATAGATGGGGGCTATCTGACGGCAATACATAAAGGCGTTTGTAAAAGAGGCACCTTCGTCGCCTGTGGTAATCTTCGAATTCTGATGGCTGCCCGACAAGTTAACACCAGCTTTAAGCCATTCTACCGGATTCAGATTGACCGATACGCGTGCCGAAAGGCGGTCGAAACTTGAATTGCGCACATAGCCTTCTTCGTCCAAATAACCCAGTGAGAAGTAATAGTCGCTCTTCTCGCCGGCAGCGTTTCCGCTGAACATATACTCCTGACGGTAACCGTTGCGAATGGCTGCTTTATACCAATCAAGGTCGTCGGCATAGCCGGGAAGCATCTGTACGCCTTCGGCCAGACGGCCCGATGCGTCAAACAGTTCCTTATCGGGTTTATTGAAAATATTCAGGTAAAGCTGTTCGCTGATCAGGTTTTCACTGGCATAGCGTGCTGCTTTGGCCGGATCGTCGCCAGCCGAAATACGTGCATTGCGCAGGTTTTGCCAACTGGCTTCCATAAACTGGCGGACATCGGTGCGGGCATATTCCTTGATGCCCCGCGAGTAAATACCCTGATTGACTTTCAGCTCGAAACTCAGTTTGCCAGCTGTGCCCCGTTTGGTGGTAATCAGAATGACTCCATTCGAAGCACGGTTACCATAGAGGGCGCACGAAGCAGCGTCCTTTAGCACCGAAAGGCTTTCAATATCAGCAGGATTGATGTCGGCAATGCTTCCGCTGAAGGGTACTCCATCCACCACATAGAGGGGCGAACTGGAGCCGTTCACCGTTCCGATGCCTCGGATGCGGATGTCGGGCGTACTGCCCGGTGCGCCGTACGTGCTGTTGATTTGCACTCCCGAAGTGCTTCCTTCGAGTGCCGAAGTGACGCTCGACGTAGGACGCATTTCAATCTGTTTCTGGTCGACGGACGAGATAGCTCCCGTCAGCGACGAACGTTTGGCGGTGCCATAGGCCACGGTGACAAGTACTTCGTCCAGTACTTGCTGATCGCTTTCCAAAACCACTTCTACATACTCACTTACAGGCACTTCGCGCGTCTTCATGCCCACAAACGAAACGACCAGCGTCTGTGCTGATGCAGATACGCCATCCAACTGAAATTTTCCTTCCACATTGGTGATAGACCCTTGCGAAGTTCCTTTCACCAATACCGAAGCGCCGATTACCGGTTGTCCGTCCTCGGCCGAGGTGACAATACCCGTCACCTGCTTAGTTTGTGCCCGAAGCATTCCCGCTCCCAGGTATACAAACAGGATCAATAACAAAACTCTCTCTTTCATAAAAAATCACATAACGTATAATGGTTAATTAGTATGTTTTCCATGCCCTTGTTTGTCCCTGTTTTACGATGTCTGTAAGTGGTTTGAGCCGTGCAAGTGTCGCTCGTGAGCCGTGCAAGTGTCGCTCGCGAGCCGTACAAGTGTTGTTCGCGAGCCGTGCAAGTGTTGTTCACAAGCCATGTATGCAGTAGCGATTATCGGTGGCAAAAATAGGGTATAAAGCACAAGACACCAAGGATACTTGATGTACATCAAGTGAATAGTAAAATGATTAATAATCAATATTTTAACAAGAAAAATAGATATACACGCCATGTACAAACACACTTAAAGACCCGACAAAACCATTGATATTTCCTTCTGCTTATCGACATTTCTCTTCTTTTCAAGATGCCCGGCCAGATTGGAGAATCTACTCTTTTCATTATATAAATATCAAGCCGGATATTCTGCAAATCTCTCTACTGAGAAACTAAATAGTAGAGCAAGGTTCATCATAAATACATTTATCAAAGTATTGAATGGTAACTGTCCAATAACATCGTTTCCCCCTGATACCCCTCCCTAAATTTATAAGCCTAACCAGTTTGGCAATGCAAAGAATATTACTACATTCTTCTTTTTAGCTATCATTCCGATAAATAGCCTTTGGACGAGTGAGTTCTTCATCCCATATCCTTACACCCTTTTAGGTATTGGTGTTAATTTGGAGTGTCAACCACATTATATCGCCCATCTTTCTAGCATTTATCCTCACAGATAATGAATGTTTTACGTTCTTCTTTACAGGTATCGAAAAGTGGTGTCAGATACAGTTCCGCACTATTTCTATTTCTTTCAGTAAAAATAGAATACTTTGAATATTAAACACTTACTCATTGGCTCAAATTTATTTTTTCTACAACACACTTACTAGAATCTCTTTCTACATAATTATATTCTGCTGATTATCAGTAAAATATCATCGAAACCTATTTAGGAAATAAGTTAGTTACTTTGCAGCCTGAATTATGTGCTGTTGTATAGTATGTTAATATACAGATATACAGTAGATTAGCATAATATAAACGAATAAATTCGAAGATAAATCAAACAGTAAAAAGGGATTGGAATTTACACCTTATTATATATAATAACTCAGGATGAAGGATTAAGCGAAATACTAATAACACTTATTTTACTAACAATTAAACTAAATTATGGAAATGGAAAAGTTTTATGTAACTCCGGAAGTGGAAGTTCTGGAAGTGGCAATCGAAAAAGGATTTGCTGGCAGTGATCAAGGTGGTGTAGATACTGGTGTAACTGAACCTCTTGGTTAAAAAAAGGATTCTAATTTAATTTTTAACTATTAATTATTATTAAAATGAAAGCAAAACATTTATTCTTTGCAATGGCATTGCCAGGATTATTTGCTGCTTGTACACAAGAAGAGTGGACAAGTAATGAGGCAAACAATTCTTTGGAATTGGCAAAACGCCATAATGCGGGTGTTGTTGAATTTACAATAGATGGTGACGAGGCCGAGACTCGTTTTAACCATGAATTAGGTAGATTCGATAATGGTGAAGAAATCGACCTCTATTTAATGGATGAATTAACTGGAAACTGTGACAATGGTGATGCTAACCATATGCATGGTTACAATACTTCTGTTCAATGCTGGAAGTACTTCAATGTATGGGATGAACTCTATACATTGAAAGATTATGCACAGACCAGATATCCGTTCGCATACGATGAGACTTCACAGACCTGGAAAAACTGTGCTACTCTTCTCGAAGGTAACTACTTTGCAATGCATCCGAGTAATGAAAAGATTACTAATAGAAAAGATGTATGGCATTACATCAATCCGGTACAAGGATTTTCTAAAGATGGTGAGTTCTATAAATTGGCAATGGATAACCAATTCTGGTTGGGCTACACGCCTATTTATCGCGATGAGGACAGAACAGGTGAAATGACATTACCTTTGAGTATGCAACCCGTCATGACAGTTCTTAAACTGAATATCGGAAATAAAGGTAATACGGATGTCATTGTAGACAAGATTGTCTTCAAAGATGGACAAGGACGTGCACTGCCTACAATTGCGTATGTGAAACCCACTTTACCTAAAGACGAGTGGAGAAAAACTGTAGATGTAGAGAATCCTAAGACAGCAGACGGTTGCGGAGATTTAACATGTAATGACCAAGCTTTGGATTCTGAATATAGCAGAGAGCTGACATGGCCCGGAACTTCTATAGGCCGTGCAACTGCCAGAAGTATAGTTGAGTATGCAACTCCTGCTGACCATATACCTTACGGATTGGAAGATACAAATGTAGCATACGAATACATTTTCAACTTTGATGAGGCCAGTGACCTGGGCGGTCATTTCCTGAAAGGTAATGTTGACAACGGTGAGTATGTAACAGTATATTTCCCGCTGCCTCATAATCTGGGCGACATAGTTTTAGAGCCTGTTATCTATGGCCGTATCTATGACAAACCTAATAATACATGGAAATATGGTATTTTGAGAAAAGGTGATTTTACGTCTGACAATGGCAGTAAAGTGTTTACTTTGGATCAAGCTAATCTTGGAAAGTTGCAACCCTATGCACAAGAAGTTACAGCTGCATTTGATGAGTACGGATTTGAAGCCATCACTGACGCACGCATTGAGAGCACGGAAGACTTGATGAGATATTTGAAGGGCTTGGAAACTTCTTATACAAGTCAAGAAAATGTTACCATTGAAACAAATGTTTATGGCAATGGATTGGTTATCAATGATGAAGTAATCAGCTATTTGGACGAAATGAATTCTAAGAATGATTGTTTCATAACTCTTGATTTCAAGGCATTGAACACTACAGATGCAACCGTAATGCTTGATACTGAAAAAGAAAGTATGAAATATTTCAACTTTGGTAACGGAACTATTAATTTTGTTGTAAATAAAGGCATTCACTCACTGGAAAAAGCCAATCAGAACTTGAAGAGCTTGGCTGTAGAAGAAAATGCTATATTTAATGTAAAAGCTGATGCTAAGATTGCCAATACAGAGAATAATGGAATTTTGAATGTTGCTGCCAAGATTGAAGGTAACGTAGAAAACCATAAGACTATCGAGTTACAGAACAGTGCAAACATTGACGGTATTTTCACTAACGAAAATATTGCCAATGTAGTTGGAACGGTTACTGTTGAAACTCTGAAAAACAAGAATACTTGCGTAAACTGTGGTGTTGACAAAGCTGTCTTGACAATCACCAATGCTGGTACACTGGACGTTCAAGATCTGACTAATGATGACAAGATTGTGAACAACGGTATTCTTAACGCTGAGAAACTGATGAATAACGGTACTATTGAATCCAATGCAACATCTAATATTTCGACCTTGACTAATAGGGGCACTATTGAAGTAAATGCAGGTGTAACTACACTCACTGAAGAAAATAGTAACGAAGGCACGATTAATGTTGCTGCTGATGCTAAACTGTCAGTGAAGGATGACAACACTTTGGCTAATCAAGAAGCTGGTGTAATCAATGTCAAAGGAGATTTGATGGAAAACATCCAGAATAGTGGTATTATCTATGTTATCGGCGACGGACACGTAGGTGTTAATGGTATTGTAGCTAATAGTGCTAATGGCATTATTGATATCTCGGCTGCCAACAACGGTGCTTCTTCTCGCGTAGCAAAAGATATGGTAACAGGAAAAGCTGGAAACTATTTCCGTTATACTGTAAAACAAACAATTGCTGCTGATTTGAAAAATACATTAGCTGCACTTATTTCTGATAATAACTACAAGAATAATCCTATTATTTTAGTTTGGGATAATAACAGTCCTGCTACATTTGGTAATAGTCAGAATTATGGTTATGTAGATGTTAAAGTTGAGCGTGCTATTATTGACCGTGAACTTACATTGATTGGTACAGTAACATTCAATGATTTGAACAACAACTGTAATGCTGTTGGTATTAAATCTGATGTTAATGCTTACAATAAAGCATTCCAAATTACTTCTAAGGGTAAGGTAATCGTTGATAATGCTGCTAAATTAGTATTGAATAGAGGAAATGATTATTCTTACGAATTTGTAACAGCTTGGGTTGACGGAACTCTTAAAGTAAACAATACTGGTGCTTTGGATTCTACTACTCCAGGATTAGTAAAAGTATTTGGTGCTGGTAGATGTGAATTTGGCGCAAAACCGGCAAATTATAGTAAATGGACAGAATCTGGTGAATATACAGGCGAATGGCTTGTTGAAGATTAATCAGAAATACAGTAAAAAAAGGTTGTGCTTAGCACAACCTTTTTTTTATTCAATCAATAAGAGGTATTCGAACAAACGTACTATATTTCATCTTAATAGCATAAAGTATACAGCCCTATCCCCCCATAGTAGAATTAGGTAATTCTAGCCCTAAACATACTATTCCTAATTTAACCTTACCAACCGCTTTACCACATAAATGACTAATAGCATGCCAACTGAAGAGTTAACGTCTAATACTATTTATAGTTTACGATTCGTCAAATAACTAATGGCTTAACACGTCCCATACTGATTCTATTCTTCCCCTTATTTTCAATTCCTTTGTAAAGGATCATTTTACTCTTCATCCTTCAATATATCCCTCAACAATATACATTCTCGTTTCTCAACCAGCAACTTGAAAACGAAAATTTTCTCTCTCATATCCTTACACCTTTTTACACCAAAGTATCAATTATAGGTGTCAACACTACCATATCAGCTATTTTTCTTCCTTCTATTTGTACTTAAAATCAGCGTTTTATAATACTTTCGTCTGGTGCCATGAAATGGTGCTAATTAAACTTTTGATTGATCAAGCCCTATAATACGAAATGTATTAATCCGCTAAGTATAAACAGATTACAATATTTCCTTTAATCGCACTACAAGTACATATTTTCTCGTTTACGTTCTTTTTGTGAACTTGTATTCTATTGATTATCAACAAAATACCATCAAAACCTATTTAGGAAATAAGTTAGTTACTTTGCAGCCTGAATTATGCGCTGTTGGATAGTATATTAACATGCAGAAATACAGTAAGTTAGATGATTTTAGGGAATGAATCCAAAAGTAAAATTGAACACCAAAATGGAGATATCAAAATTTACACCTTATTATATTATATAACTATTCGAAACGAAGAATAAACTGAAAGACTCATAGCACTAATTTTACTAATAGTACTTATTTTATTAACTATTAACAATTAAAAATTAAATTTATGGAAATGGAAAAGTTTTATGTAGCTCCGAATGTGGAAATTCTGGAGGTAGAAGTAGAGAAGGGGTTTGCTGCAAGCCCTGGTGATGGGACTGATCCTGACTTCGGTGGTGGAGATCAAGAAGTTGGATGATTATTATTTGTAGAGAAACAACTTTATTTTTAATTAATTAACTAAAACAAAAAATGAAAACAGGTAGAATTTTATCAACTATGGCTATCACAGCATTATTGGCTGCTTGTTCTAATGAAGATTTTCTGAATGAACAGGCTCCGGTGGTGGTTGATGGCAACAGACCAACTGCTAAAGTTGCTTTGGCATTTGACGAAGCAAATACCCGTTTGGAGTATGACAAGGGGGGCGAAGGTTGGCAATGGTATTTCGCTGATGGCGATAAGATTGGCGCTTTACTGATGGATACATGGGACGAAGTAGCAGACGGTATCGATCATTATACGTTTACAGATTATGTACACACTAACTATCCGTTTGTTCGTACTACAAAAGACGGTGTGACTACATGGAATACACCCGAAGATGCGGCAGTTTGCGAAGGTAACTATTTCTTCTACTTCCCTTACGATAAGAAGTTTACTCATCGCGGTCTTGTCGGATGGAGCGTAAATCCCGTACAGAAGAATTACGACCCTGCAACTGGCAAGTATTTCCAAATGCAGTCTATCAAAGACAACCAAAAATGGTTGGGCTATAAGTTTATTGAGGCAACAGACGAAGGCGTAAATAAAATTGGTTTCGATTTTGTACCTTTGTTCGCGACTCCTGCCTTCAAGATAGCCAATATGACTGGTATGAAACTGAAAGTTACTAGAATGGTAGTTCGTACCAATAGTAATCCGGATAATGATGGAATCGACTTGGATGGTACTTCTCATCTGATGGCTACAACAATGATGTTAGCGCCAAAAACTGCTAAATTTGACAAAGTCAATAAGTCATGGGAAAGTATGAATTTTACAGAACATACTCGTGACATGTGGTTGCGTGCTCAACGTTATATCGGTGTAGATGGTGCTACTCCAGAAGAAAAAATTGATCCGCGTAAAGCTGATGGAAGCTCTCTGCTTATAGATCCGTCTACTACAGTTCACGGATTGTCATCAGAATTCTGGAAAACAGACATGGAGATTGCCCCGACTTATGAGTATGAAGTTCAGTTTGGTAACGAATACATTGTAGAAGGTGGCGATTACGCAGTAGGCCGTATTGTAATGCCTGGTGGCGTTTATAACCACGATATGCCTGAAACTTTTGAAGTATTGATCTTTGTCGAAAAAGTAACTTCTGGTAACGGTAACGGAGAACAGATGGTAGCTCGCATCGATATGGGCAGACCTCAAACTCAAGGTGGCATTGATGGCTCAGTTTGGGATGACGTGGTTAGTGATGCTGCTCATAAGTTCCTGAAGCCTGGTGCAACACAAGTATTCCAAGCAAATCTTGATGCAGCTGCTCTGCAAAGCTATAGCATCAGTGACTTCAAGATTTCATCTACCGAAAGACTGGAATGGATATTGGCTCAGGCTAATAGCGAAACCGGCGTGAAGGATGTTACACTGAAAACTATTGGCAAACGTGTAGAATTGAGTAAAGCCGCTTATGACATGTTAAAAGCTAAACCTAACATTCGTTTGCATATCAATGGCTACATCACTTTGCCAGCAGGATTGCCAGCAAATGCTATCAACAAACTTTATTTCCACTATCCGATAGGCGATCTTACAAGTGCTAAGACTATCTTGAATATCGAAAGCAAGCAAGTGAAAGCAGAAGAAAAATTGGCGAACTATGTAGATCCAAGTAGTCCATATAAGTATAAAGTACTTGAAAATTGCGAAATTATCGTTGCCAAAGGTGGTGAACTTGACACTAAGACTAATGATATTACAATTAAGTCTAAGATAACGAATGCAGGTACAGTCAATGCTGCCGATGTTGAAGGCACTATTGAAAACAGTGGTGATTTCACAGCTGATAATGTAGACGGTCTTGTTAATAATACTGCTACTGGTAACTACACCGTTAAGGTACTGCAAAAGCAAAAGGTAACTAACGCAGGAACTGCTACTATCGCAAATGCTGATGATGAGTTGTTGAACAATGGTACTATGACATTAACTGGTACATTATACAAGAAGAAAGTTATCAATAATGAGGTTATGAACATTGCTGGTAATTCTGAGTTTGCATATGAGAATGCAGCTATGACTGAAGACGAGCAAGCGTTGAACAATCATGGAACATTGAATATCAATGCAAATGCTATAGCAACCGGTATGCAACGTCGCTTCTACAATGATGGAACCGTAATTATAGCTGAAGGCAAGACTGTTAACTTCTCGTATATTAGAAACTATCTTGGTGGTAAGATTACTGTAAAAGATAACGCCATCATGATAACGAAACAGAACACACTTGGAAGTGTTGTAAACGAAATTGAATCTACCATTGAAAACGCAGGAACTGTTCATAATGTCAATAACAATGGCTTTATCAAGGTTCTGGATGAAGTATCTGTTACTAATGTGACATCAGGTGAAGGTATTATCGACAACTCAGTAATGGGTGATGTTTCTTATAATGACAATCAGACTTGTCAATATATTGAAAACAATATCTCTGATATGACTTTGGAACAATTGAACAATAATGTGAAGAAAGCCGATGCTAATCAATTGATTATCAATGGCGGAACATTGAAGTTCGAAGATACATTTACCTTGAATGGTGGTTCTATCACATGCGAAAATAGAGGCTACTTCGGTAAAGGTGTCGTATTGAATGGAGTTAATTTGGAAGGAACGATAGGCAAATATCTCATCCTTTACACAACCACCTTGAGCATCGAAGGTGTAACTACAATCAATCACGGTGAATTGGCTGTATTGCAACAAAGTACTACCGGCGCTACTGCAACAGTTAAGGGAGAACTGAATGTTAGCAATTATGGAACATTCCGTGGAGGAAACAGTGCTAAATTGACATTAAATGTACCGGGTTATGTACACAACAGTGGTACGATCAAAAACATTCAGAACTACACTGATTGCTCAACTGCTGCTAATAATCACTGGACTGGTAATGCTGCTCAGAACTAAGCAATTGCTTAAGTAATAGATAAATGAGAGGGTGTGTCAATGACACACCCTCTTTTTTAGCATGTGCAGTATGAGTATTGTAACCGCCTGAAATCATTCGTGTTCCTTATATTAGAAAAAATTTCGACCTTCGCTTCAAAAAATCCATGTTTTACTTGAATAAAAGCAACCGTTTTGTGATGAGCCGCAATCCCATAGACCTGCGAAAAGGCGTCACAACTTGTGAAGTTCTCTCTCCCTATTATTTAACTTCCCTCAATATGAGATCAACAATTCCTGCCAAAATCAGGCATGTAAACCTATTATTTTCCCCAGTTACCAAAAATTTTTTCCCAGTTAGGAAAAAAATCCCTCCTCTTTATCCTCCTCCCATTAGAAAACAAGATTTTCATTTGTTGCGGCGGTTTCCTTTGCTTATATTTGCAAATTACATATGAAATACGCCCTTTTGTTCCTCCTGCTTGCCTCGTGGCTCACCGCGTGCACCCAGCGCCACGACGACATCCCGAATGAATTTTGGGACAGCATTGCCTTGCACGACTCTGTTCACCTGTCCGACAGCTTGCTTCAAACCGGCCTCCAGCAGGCCATCGAAGCCGATGACTCGCTACATGTCAGTATGATCTGTTTTTTTCAGGGGAAGAAACTTCATCAGGGGTATTTCCTGCTTCGTGCACAGGAACGTTACGAAAAGGCACAGCGCTATCTGCCTGCCCAGGCGCCCCCACGACTCCGCATGGAACTGGACATTGCGCAAGCTGACCTTTGTCGCTTCAATCATTTTGAGAAACGAGAAAACCAACTGCTGGACAATGCCCAACAACTGGCCACCGAACAGCAGGACAGCCTGATGCTGATACGCATCTGCCTCCTCCGCTGCCAGCGGGAGAAAAGCAAAAAGGATTTCGCCCGAGCTCTCGACGAACTGCACACGGCCTATCGTTATGCCTGCGCCATAACGCCCGAACGGCGTGCCGAACTGCAAGCTGAAATGGCAGTCGTACACCTCTACCTGCAACAGCCCGACTCTGCCCTACTCCACCTTGACCGTGCCATTGCCACTCAAGCCGGTCGACAAGAATACTACCATGCCCTACGCCAAGGGGTGCGCTATCACATTGCCCGCAACGACTCAGCCCTGCCCTACTTCCGCCGCATAGCCGAGATGTTTCCCCTGGCCCGCAAGACGGATGCTTACCGCTACATGGCCGAAGTGCTCAACCGCCGCGGACAGTATGATAAAGCTATTGACTTCCTGCGCGAACACGTGCGCTACCGCGACTCGCTCGATGCAGACAAGAAAGCTGAACTGCTGGAGAAAGTACATGCCATACGCGAATATCGCAAGCAACAGCAACAGATCGAAGACAGCGAACGTCAGCTGACCCACCGGATGCTTCAGGTGTACAGACTCGCGGCAGTGGTATGCGCACTCATCATTCTGTGGGGTGCTTACTACATCTACACACGCCGCCGCCAGGCGCTGCTCAACCGCGACCTGATGCAAGCCCAGCTTTCGAAACAGGAGATGGAGATACGCTACCTGCGCGAGCAGGAAGCCAAAGAACAGCTTGAAAACGCCCAACTCAACCAGCGTCTGGAATACTTCAAGCAACTGAACGAAATCACCATCCCCCTACTGATGCGAAGCCGCAATCAGGCAGGTGCCCTGCACCTCTCGCCCGAGGACTGGCAAACGCTACGCAACAACACCGACGCCTGCTTCGACAACTTTACCCGACGGCTGAAAACCGCCTATCCCCAGCTGAGCGATGAAGAAATAGACTTCTGCTGCCTGGTGAAAATGGAACTTCCCCTGGCCATACTGGCAGAAATCTACCACATAGCCAAGGGAAGCATATCACGCAAAAAGATGCGTCTGAAAGAAAAGATAGGAATCACCGACGTCAGCTTCGACGACTTTGTCGCCTCCTTCTGACGCAACGGGCAGCCTCAACGTTTCATATCGTCGAAGTAGGTGTCAAGCAGCGACTTGGCCGCTACAAACGAAGTCAGATTGCCTTGCAGCACCTGTTGTTCCTGACCGGCCAGCATGGCTTCGATCTTCGGATTGTGATAGAAGCTGTCGCGCAACTGTTCGTTGATGCTTTCGTACATCCAGTATTTGCTTTGTTCGTTGCGACGGTACTCGAAATAGCCGTTCGCTTTCACAAAGTCCATGTATTGGTAAATCATGTCCCAGATTTCCTTCACACCCAGGTTGTAAAAGCCCGAATAGGTCAGCACCTGAGGTGTCCAGCCGCTTTCGGGCGCAGGAAACAGGTGTAAGGCATTGCGGAACTGGGCTGCTGCCAGCTTGGCACGCTCCAGGTTGTCGCCATCGGCCTTGTTGATAACGATGCCGTCGGCCATCTCCATAATGCCACGCTTGATGCCCTGAAGCTCGTCACCCGTACCTGCCAACTGAATGAGGAGGAAGAAATCGACCATGGAATGCACAGCCGTCTCGCTCTGCCCTACTCCGACCGTTTCGACAAAGATCTTGTCATAGCCGGCGGCTTCGCACAAGATGATGGTCTCGCGCGTCTTGCGTGCCACACCTCCTAACGAACCAGCCGATGGACTAGGACGAATGAACGACTTGGGATGTACGGACAGTTTCTCCATACGTGTCTTGTCGCCCAATATACTACCCTTGCTGCGCTCACTACTGGGGTCGATAGCCAATACAGCCAGCTTACCGCCATACTGTTCGAGTACGTGCAAGCCAAAGACATCGATCGAAGTACTCTTTCCTGCCCCCGGCACACCACTGATACCCACACGGATGGAGCTTCCCGAATAGGGCAGACATTTTTCGATGACCTCCTGAGCGATGACCTGATGTTCGGGGCGTACGCTTTCGACCAGTGTCACGGCCTGACTGAGTATCGTCACGTCACCTTTCACAATGCCGTCCACATACTCCGCTACCGTCAGTTCGCGTTTCTTACGTTTCGGACGATTCTTCAAATAAGGACTTACGGTCGAAGGTTGTTCGACTCCGGCGTTGACTACCAATCCTTTGTATGCTTCGTTATTTTCGGGATGTTCCATGATTATTTGGCTTTAATGTTAATTTCTACTTTGGGTCTCATCGGGTCGTTGGTGATCATGAGCAGACGCAAATGACGCCGACGGGTACCGATACTTTTCTTATTGACAGTCACACGCAAACGGGTCGATTCGCCCGGCAGCAACACGGTCTTCTTCAGGCTGACGCCCACAGCCGGATGGAATACCTGCAACTTACTGATCTGCAAGGGTGAACGTCCGGTATTGGTTACTACAATATCCTGTTTGGCTTTCTTGCGTTTGGCCAGCACCTTGCTCAGGTCGATGTTGGTGGCCGAAAGCTGGATACCAGGTGCGTTTTGCATTTGGGCTTCGGTCATGTCTGAAAAGTCGGGCAAGAGAATAGCCGATACAGGTATTTCGCTTTCATCGGTCACCTTATCGCCTGCAAAGCGCGACAGATAGACGGAAGCCTGCGTCAAACCAAGGTCGGTCAGTTTTTCAGGGTTCAGTGTCAGGGTGATGATACCCTTTTCACCTTTCTGAAGCACATTGGGCTTCACCTCCATATCCAGATAGGGAGGCAGGTGCATCAGCACGGGTTCGTAGGGGCGATCGGACAAGTTTACCACGCCAACGTGCATCACCGGATGCTCACCCAAGTGGACATCGGGGAAATCGAGCGTATTCTTGTCGATACGTATCTGGCCGATCAGGTAGGGATGAGTCTTGGTATAATCCTTGATTTCCTGCACCACTTCACCGTTGAAACGCAAGTAGACAATATGAGGTTCGGCATTGGTGTAGATAGCTACCGACTTCTGAAAGGTACCCAACGCTTCGGCATCGAAGGTGACGTTGACCATACCTTTCGCCCCGGGGGCTATCGGCGTCTGTGTCCACTGGGCTACCGTACAGGCACAATCGGGCTCTACATCAGTCAGCACCAGCGGCTCATCGCCGGTGTTGGTGATGGTGTATTGCACGGTGGCCGGGTGTTTCCACTCGATTTGCCCCAAGCTGTGCATCTCGGTATTGGACGTAAAACGCGGCTGAGCCAAAGCTCCCAAAGCCGCCATACATACATATAAAGTGGTTATGATTCGCTTCATTTATTTTAATTCTAACTTAAGTTTCGCAAGTGCTCAACTTATTAGTTGACAAGGCTTCAGTTAACAAGTCTACTAGGCTGGAACACCCTATTTGATAAAATGCCGTTTGAAACGGCTCGCTACAAACGCCTTGTTAACTCGTCAACTTATTGCTTGTCAACTGCAACTTGAGCTTGCGAAAGTTGGGATTCTAAATTACAAGGGCAAATGTAGGGCGATTTCTTTAGAATTAAAAATTAATAATTAATAATTAATAGTTAGAGGGTGTGGGAGGAAGATGGGAGCATCAAACAAGATTACCTCTAACTCTCCTCACCCCACTCCAACTATTCATTTTTAATTTTTAATTATTAATTTTCTTCCTGCCGAATGCGAAGCATATTCGGGCGCGTAAGCACATTGCAGCGTAGCAAGTCCGGCCTCGTAGGTACCTCCACGAGCCACACGGTAACTATATTCGAGCACATAGACGCCTTTGCCCAAGTGGTCGAAGAAGAAGTTGGTTGCGGCATCTTCCACCTCGACATAATAACCAAATCCATTGCTCCAACGATAACCTGAGAAGGCACTGAGCGGCTCGAAACAAGCACCACGCTGGTCTTTCAGCTGAACAAAATCCATGGCTCGATCCAAACGGATGGTGAGACGCGATACAACCTTATCGCCCACCTTCAGGGCTTCACCCTGACCAAGGGGCTGCAACGAGCCTCGGCCATCGGCTGACAGGCGCTCTACATAGAGGCGTTTCTCCACATTCAGTTCGCCGCCCTGCTGCTTCACATCGGCGATGGGCGACAGATATTGGGCATACACGGCTCCCCAGGCGATGCCTGCATCAAGCTTCTCAACGGTTACCTGACGGGCTTTCAGCGCCTGATGATCTTCAGTAAAGGTTTCCTTCACATAGCCCAAAGCAGGTGTAGCAGCGGCAGCGGGCGAAGTGGTTTCGATGACTTCACGCCCCAAAGTGATACGCACATCGCCTGCCGTAGCCAGCAAATCATTGCCCTGACACAACAAGGCATAGATGGCATCGGCTGTCTCGACCGACGATTTCCAACAAGTGGTTTGCTTCTGTTTCAACAGCCAGAGTTTCATCTCCTCGACCAAAGCATCGTTACCGCCAGCCTTACGCAAGGCTTCCATCGCCTTGACATGGGCGGGCACGGGCATCATCGACCAACTGTAGGGAGCGTCGAGGAAAGCAAAGTGGGCACCCATCTCGTCTTCTTGCACCAGGTGCTCCTTCAACGAGGCTATGAAGCGGTCGGCTTCGGTCTTCTTGCCTGCGGACAGAAGAATGATGGCCGCACGCGCCTTGCACGAGACGGAGGCAGTCGTCAGATTACCGCCTATCTTCGTCAGGAAGTAAGCCTGCGCCTTGCGGTTCGCATCGGGTAGTTTTTCACCGGATAAAGCTACGAGGTAGAGGTACTGTACAAGGTCGTCGGACAAGGAAGATACCTTGCTACCCTTCTTCTCGGCCTTCAGCATCGAGCGATAAGCCTCCAGCGCACGGTTGTTCAAATAGCCGAAAGCTGCTTGTTTCATGGTCTGTGCGTCGGCTGCAAGGGGCTGGCCAGTCAACTGTGGCAGGCGGACAAGCAATTCGGTCACGTAGCTGGTGATGTAGGAACTCCCCGACATGCCTTTGTACCAGCTCCACGAACCGTCGGTGCCTTGCAGCTCTTTCAGTTTGGTCAAAGCTGAAAGGTTGCGGTTGTTCAGCTGATTGAGGTCGAACAGTGTGGCTATACGACTGCGTTGCTCGCTTTCGGTAGTGGCTTCGAGTACCCAAGGCGACTCAGACAAGAGAATGTTCTTCACTTCCTGATTCTTCTCCAGTTGGCTGAGGAAAGTTTCCTTGTTACCACCATCGGCCATCCAGGCGTCGAACACAGCCTTGATACGCGGCTGACTACCTGCGATGAAGCTAGCCAGCGAATTGGCATAGAAAGCAGAAGCCCAGTCGATAGCATTGTCGGTAGTAGGTTGAGCCAGCACCGGCAACGCCTGAACAGCATACCAGGCTGGGTTAGAGGTAAACTCAACCGTCAGACGGCGGTCGGTAGCCGTGGAGCTGTCACCGTTGAACAGGTGGCTAAGGTCGAAGGTGCGACTCTCTCCACCACGAATAGGCATAGCCAACGTTTCGGTAATGTACTGCTTGTTGCTGAGCACAGGAACAAGGTGTTGCTCACCATCGCTGAACGAATCGCCATCGGCTACGATACGCACACCCAGCAGGCTGTAGCGCTCGTCCACGTCGAAAGCGAACGATACAGAAGTGGTCCGACGGGCATCGGCTGTAAACTTCTGCTTCTGACTGTCGATGACCTTCTCCGTCAGGGGATCGAACAAGACGAAGCGAACAGTGCCTTTCACAGCCTTGTCTGTCTGATTGGCGATGGTAGCAGCTATCTGAGTATGGTCGCCCACCCGCACAAAACGCGGCAGATTAGGCGTCAGCATAAATTCCTTAGATGTAACGGCCGATGCTTCCAACTGGCCAGTCAGCATATCTTTGGTGTGGGCATAACCACGGAAACGCCAGCGAGTCAGACTTTGAGGCATGGTGAAGGCGATGGATACTTCGCCCTGCTCGTTAGTGCGCAAGTGCGGATAGAAGAAGGCTGTTTCTGCAAAATTGGTGCGAAGCTCGGACTGAGCCTCCGGCAAAGCACCTGTGATGAACGATTCTTCACGATCTTCTTCGAACACAGCTGCCGGTACATATTTCACTTCGACCGCATCAGCACTCTCTTCCACTCCACGAGCCATGGGGGCATCAGCAGTTTTCTGTCTCAGTACCAGGCTATTTTCGCTAATGGACAAAACTTCGCCAACAGCGGAGAAATAAGTATAGAAGTAGTCGTATGTCCACGTAGGTACCCGCTTGCTATCGAGCGGAAAGCGAAGATTGAAGTAGGCATCGGCATAGCGGCTGGCATTGCGATAGCTGCTATACAGACGACTGCTGAAATATACATTCAATGACTGATTGTGGCGGAAAAGCTTATCGAGCGAGGCATCGTACATCGTAGCCAGCATTTCGGCCGAAGCAGGCAAACCCTGAGGCGTCTTGATAACGAGCTTCCACTCTTCTTCCTGCCCCGGGCGCAAGCGGTCGCGGAAGACTTCCCACTTCAGGTCGATGGTGCGGTTGGGTTGGCGCTTCTTAAAGAATAGCTGGTGAGAGTAGTGCAAACCCTGTTTCACGAAGTTGAAAGTCAGCGTCACCCCTTCGCCATACTCGGGGCGGTAGGGCAAAGTGAAGTGCATCAGGCTATCGCTGAGCTGAAGTACACGGGTCTCGATGCGGCGGCGACCAGTGAAAACGTCCATCAGCACATAAGCATCCTTGAAGGAGGTGCCGAAGAAGAAATCGGCGGGTTGCGTTTCATCGAACTCATCGAGGGGTTGATGTACGAACAGCTCGGTGAATTGAGACAGGCGTGTGTCGTGCTCTGAGAAGAGGGTGAAGTTCACGATCGAATGAGTCTGTATATCGCTATTCTCTTCACGCCCCAGGCTATCGGTCACGACAAAGGTCATGCGGTACTTGCCCGAGGGGATTGACCTCAAGGAGGAGAAGTCCTGACGTTGGTTGGCCACGAAATCGCCTTCGAGGACAATGCGATCGGCATCGGCTGGGCGAAGCAGGTAGCGGCCTTTCACTGCCTGAGGCTGCTGTACGCCGTTGGCGACGCTAATGGTGAAGAGCAAACTGTCTTCTTTGCAAATCACCTGCGGCACGTCGGCCATGAAAGAATAGGCCTTTGTCGTTGCCAGAATGCTGTAAGAAGCTGTCTGCGTCTCGCCCGCATCATCGGTTACGGAGGCTTCGACCTGATAATGATAATAACGATAGCCTCCCATTGAAGTATCGGCAGGAGCCTCTAACGTCAGAGGAATGCAGAAATTACCCTCGGCATCGAGCCGGACGGTATCGGCCAGCAAAGGTTTCGTTGAAGGAACGAAATAGCTTCTCAGCAGATCGTGGCGCGTCACGGTAAAAGCCAGAGGAACGTCTTGCACGGACATGCCGTTGAAGGATTTGACGTTACCACGCAGCATCACACGGTCGCCCAGGCGATAGGCTTCGGCCACGGGGGTGAAACTGATTTCGAACGTCGGCCGCTTATACTCTTCGACCCGGAACGAAGCTGAGTCCTCGTGTTTGCGGGTAGTGATGGAGAAAGCGCCGTTGAGACATGCCGAAGGCAGCACGAACTCGGCTGAGAAGGAACCGAAGTCGTTGGTGCGCACCTTGCGGGAGGCCAGCTCCTTGCGGTTGGCGTCGAGCAGAAGCAGTTCGTAGTCTGCACCTTCGAGCACACGGGTGGCATCGGTTGTCTGTTCGTAGGCAATGCCTTTCACATAGACTGTCTGCCCCGGGCGATAGATGGCGCGGTCGATGAGCAGGGTCAGCATTTTCTGTGCTGTATCAGAATCAACGATTCTGGAGATGCCCTGACGAAAATACTGAAGCGTCATGGCGCGGTCGTCACCCTTGCGCGCCACGTAATAGCGTGCATTGGGCTGGCCGGTGAGCAGAGCTTTGCCTTCGGAGTCGGTGGTCAGCTGAGTCAGCAGACGGCGATTTTTGCTATCGTCGGAATAGAAGCTGAGCTGTACGCCTGCTATCGGATGGCCGGTAAGGGCGTCGAGGGTGATGAATTCGGTAGTCTGTTCGTCGACGTTCAGCGAAAGTACCTTAAAGCGGCTGACACATAGAAAATTGTATGACTGGTGAAGCGTCTTTTCGCCTTCGGGCACTGCCTGAAGAATATATACGCCTACGTCATCGGGCAGGCGGAAGTGCAACGTAGTATCACAGGAATGGTAGGGCACGTCTTCGGCGGCCTTATCTTTACCCGGCAGCGGACGGAGAGCAAAGCGGTGCGAAGCCAGCAGACGACCGTGGCGGCGGCAGACGGCGGAGGTGAGGCCATCGTCCAGCCAGGGACGTTCGTCGTAGTCGGTGGCATAGACGTTGAGAGTGAAGCCACTGAGGTTGCGATAGTTGACCCGCATACTGACCGAATCGGACGGATAGCCTTCGGCTGTATAGATGTTGAGAGCCGGTTGCAGGATCCGCGCACGGATGTTCTTCAGTTCGCCGATGCGCTTGTAGGCAGCATAGCGCTTTAAACCTTCGTCGCACACGCGCAGGGCTTGGACGTACTGCCGCTTGTCGTTCAGCCACTGAGCCTTGCGGATATAGACTTCGCCACAGACGTCACGTGTGCCATAAGCAGCAATCAAGCTGTCGAGGGTTTGCAGATAGCCGTCGGGCGACTGCATATCGGCACGCCATTGCTCGTAGTCGAGGGTGGCCATTACGACAGCATCTTCCGCATTGGGGCGTTGGCGATAGGTGGCAATCATCGTCTGATAGACATCTTTGATGCGGCGATCCATCAGCGAATCGACGTTGAATCCCCTCCACCCTTGATACGTATCGACGGCACGGCGAGCCAGTAGATGGTAGAGGTCGTGAGCATAGAATCGGCTGCCATCCTGCTGGATGACGAAGGGGTCGTAGTCGGCAGCGGTAGTATGCAGCAGGGCTTCGACGGGTTGCAAAGAGGCTTGCAGGTGGGCGTCGATGCGGTCGATGAAGAGGTTAAGGCTCCACTCGCGCACGTCGGCAGGAGCCTCGTCGAGGAGGAGCGAGGGAGAGTTGAGCAGCGCGCGGCGGTTGGTGCTGAGCAGGTCGGCATACTGACGCGCCAGGAGCGAGTGCAGGATGGCACGGTTTGTCTCGTCGGCCTCTTGCTGTGCCCAGCGCTCCATCGCGGCCAAACCGTTGTAGAGGCTGTCGGGCGTAATGCGTTTCTGGCAGGCCTGACGGCAGACGTAGGCTTTCAGCATCTGCGGAGCGTTTTTCTCGGCTTGCGCCTTCTGCCAGATCTGGTCGGCCAGCCGGATTACGGTTTGCGGCAAACTTTTGTCGCGAGCTTCTTCGAGCTGCTTCCACAGCTTGTCGTACGATTGCGCGTGGAGGGCGGGAAAGGCCACCAACACGAGCAGCACAAGGGTACAAATTCGTCGGATTGTCTTCATAGGCTTCTCTCTGTATGTAGGTTTTGTTATTTCAATAGAAGTAGGATGCTTCATTAATAACAAATTAAAAGAATAAAATGTTAACGGGCGTATCTTTTAACTGAAAAAATATTGTACGGACAAAAAAAGAGGGATATCCCTCAATGAAAAGAGATATCCCTCTCGGTGTATAATTAACTAATAACTAATGTGCTTCACATCTGAAGGCTATAGTATCGCATTGCCTCCATCCAGTTTTTGCCAGCCAACAGCATGGCGCGCTTAAATGAATTAACAATCTTCTTGCTCATAACCTTAAAAAATTAAAAACTGTTATCCTAAAAACTTAAAATCTCTGTCTTCCCGTGATTGTTTTGTGCAGAGGGGGCGCCTTTGTTATTTCATCAAGGCATATCCCTCTTTCAGCATTTCATTCCGTCCCATTTCGGCCAGAATGTTTTTCAGTGTTCTAACAAATTTCCGTTTCATTGCTTTAAAAAAATTTAGTTCAAGTTCCGGCAGGAAAGCTTCCTTCCGAAAAATTCCGCCTCTGCGAAACTTGAAAATTAAAAACTAATACCTGAAAACCTCATTTGTTTCTTTTCTCTCTTTACGCTTTTTTCGAACCTTAGAACTTGTGTGCACCCAGCATCACATAGCCCCAAACATCGGCGTTGTTCTTGCCGAGGCGGTTCATGATTTTCTTTAACATTTTCATTTTGTTATCCTCCTATAAATAATGTGTTATCCTGTTGAATTCTCATTGAATTCATGTTTTACAGCACAAAAATAGAGCCTTTATTGGAAACAGCAAGCGGATTTAGCGAGAAAAACATGTTTTATAACATATTTCTTGATATGGGTCAATTTTTCGCAAGTTCGGACATCCGAAGACTGTCATATTGTACTGACAAGCGCGTTGGGGAAATGCCCGTGCGGACAAAATGGCAGAAGCTTGGGTACAAAAAAACGGGGCAGGCCGTTGCCTGTCCCGTTGCCTGGAGGATTGGACCTTCCTCTACAGTTGTCTTTTTCACTTTTGGGGCGTCTTTGCAAGCGTAGCCACTAAGAAGTCGTAGAACCTGCCGACGGAGGGGATGTAGGCACGTTCGTCGGGCGAGTGGGGTGAGCGCAAGGTGGGGCCGAAGGAGATCATGTCGAGATCCTTGTAGATGGCTCCGATGATGCCGCACTCCAAGCCGGCGTGAATCACCTTGACGGCCGGTTCGGTTCCGAACTGCTCCTTGTAGGACAGCTTCATGGCGTGCAGGATGGGCGAATCGACGTTGGGTTGCCATCCCGAATAGGCACCGCTCAGTTCGACCTTCATGCCTGCCATCGAGAAGCAGGAAGTCAGGCTGTCGGCCAGGAAGTCCTTCATCGTGTCGCACGAACTGCGCGCCAGGATGCGTACGTCGGCCTTTCCGCCTCCGATGAGGACGATGGCCAGGTTGGACGAGGTTTCGACCGTGTCGGGCACGGTGGGAATCATTCGCATCACGCCGTCCTGGCAAGCCATCAGCACGTTGACCATGCTGTCCTGAATCTCTTCGGGCACAACGGTAGCGGGCACGTCAACTTCTTCCATCTTCAGGCTGATGCCCTGCTCGATGGGAGTGTATTCGGAAGCGATTTGCGCTTCGTACTCGCGGATGTAGTCGTCCAGACCATCCATGTCGTCGGGGTTGAACAACATCACGGCGTGAGCCTCACGCGGGATGGCGTTGCGCATGTTGCCGCCTTCGAACGAGGCCAGCTGGCAGTCGAATTCGACCAGCAGGTCGTGCACGACGCGCACCAGCAGCTTGTTGGCGTTGCCGCGGCCTTCGTTGATTTCGAGGCCTGAGTGTCCGCCGCGCAGTCCTTTCAGCGTCAGCTTGCGTGCTACGAAGCCTTCAGCGGGTGCTTCTTCCTTATACTCAAGCGTAGCGGTGAAGTCGATACCGCCGGCGCAACCGATGTACAGTTCGCCTTCTTCCTCGGAGTCGAGGTTCAGCAGGATGTCGCCCTGCAAGGTTCCGGGTTTCAGCCCGAAAGCACCTACCATGCCCGTTTCCTCGTCTTTGGTGATGAGCACTTCCAGCGGTCCGTGCTTCAGGTCGGTGGCTTCGAGCACAGCCATGGCGGCTGCCACGCCCAAACCGTTGTCGGCACCAAGGGTTGTTCCCTTAGCCTTCACCCAGTCGCCGTCGACGCGGGTTTCAATAGGGTCTTTCGTAAAATCGTGTACCGTATCATTGTTTTTCTGGGGTACCATGTCCATGTGGGCTTGCAGGATGACGCCCCTGCGGTTCTCCATGCCCGGCGTGGCCGGCTTGCGGATGATGACGTTGCCTATTTCATCGACAAAGGACTCCAGCCCCAGCCCCTTACCGAAATTGACCAGAAATTCGGTTACCTTTTCTATATGTCCGGAAGGACGGGGGATTTGAGTCAGCGAATAGAAATGCTTCCACACGTTCTGTGGAGCAAGTTGTAAGATATCACTCATAGCAGTATAAAACGAAAAATTGGTTTCTGCAAAGATAATAAAAAACTTCCTGAAAAACAATACCCCCTTGCACGGTTTTTCGGCTCTGCAACAAACGCTGTTTTCACATGCCGGACAATCGCACGAACAGGCCGTTTTTCGGCAATTATGGCGTTACATTACAGTTGTGACAGTTAATTTTAAGAGAAAATCAACCTGGGGAAAATCTGTAAAAGAAAATTAATAATATATATTATATATATATTTATATATATAATATATATTATTAAAATATTTAACACTTTCTTCCCTTCCGAGGGCGACGAATCGGTTTTCACTTAAAAATAACTGTCACAACTGTAATGTAACGCTTGACAAGCTCCCTACAAGAAAAGAACATTGCAGACACAAGATAGAGACTCGTCGGACACTAGCCACATAAACACCCTAAAGAAGGAACTACACTGACTTCTGAAAATGCGCTATTTCCACCTGAGCAACAACAAGTTAGGTTTATTAACACACAATTCGTGTTTCATTAACAGATTTTCACTATTTCAGCATACCCCGTTTTTGGCCGCCTCGAAGCGATATCCTACCTTTGCTAACGTAGCACGCGAGATGCGCAAAACACGAGCAGCAAATAGACAGCAGAAGAAACGAAAAACAGGGAAAGCGATATTTGAAATACTGATTCATTCATGCACAGGCCACACTCAGGAGGAAGAGAAGCACCTGCCTGCCGACGTCAGGCAGCCGTCCTGCCACTCCTACCGCCAATCGCCAGATGCCCCCAGCCCCACAAGCCCAGCACCACGACAAGCAGCGTCTGCACCCCATGCACCAAGAGGGCAAACGTACTGGCATCGACCGCGTCGACCCCGTAGAGCATCATCATCGTAATGACCGCGAAATGCCACGGACCCGCCCCGTTGGGCGTAGGCACAATGACGGCAAACGTACCCGCCACGAACATCACCAGGCCAGCCTCAATGCTCAGCCCCTCCGTAAAGGGGAAGCAGAAGAAAGTCAGGTAGAAGTGAAGAAAATAGCAAAGCCACATCAGCACCGTGTGAAGCACGAAAAGCGGCACATTGCGCACCCGACGCAGCGACATGATGCCCTGCCACACGTCGAGCACTACCCCGCGCACCCGCTCGAACACGGACAGCGCACGCACCATCCACACCAGCACCACCACGACGCCTACCACGCTGAACAGCGCCACGTAGAACCACGGCGAGGAAAACAGATGCACCAGCGAAGGCACCTTCGTCCCCGTCTGATGGAAAAAGGTGAGAAAGACAGGCAGTTCGAGCAGCAACGTCACACTCGCAATGAGCAGCATGCACAGTGCGTCGACCATGCGCTCGGTAACGACCGTACCCAACGACTTCGAAAACGGCACCCCGTCGTAGCGCGACAGCACCCCGCAACGCGACACCTCGCCCAGCCGGGGCACCACCAGACTGGTGGCGTAAGACAGGTAGATGGCATCGACCAGATGGCTTTTACGCGGATACACACCCAGCGGGTCGAGCGTCTGACGCCAGCGCAAACCGCGCTCCACATGGCTCCACACACCGAAAAAGAGCGACAACGCCATCCAATCCCAGCGCAAGCCGTGACGAAGCACCTGGAAAGCACGTTCGAAGTCGAAATCGCGATAGACCCAATATAGGATAAAAGCCCCCAACAGCAGGGGCAACAGGATTCTTATCAATCGAGAGCTAAAATTCTTCATTCTTCCTTCTTCATTCTTCATTAAAAAGAACTACCTTTGTGGAGCACAAAAGTAACAATAAACTTGATACATGAGATTAGTAAAGCCTAAAAAGTTTCTGGGACAGCACTTCCTGAAAGACCTGAAAGTAGCACAGGACATCGCCGACACCGTCGACGCCTGCCCCGCCCTGCCCATACTCGAAGTAGGCCCCGGCATGGGAGTACTCACTCAATTCCTGCTGCCCAAGGAGAGGCAGGTGAAGGTGGTCGAAGTAGACTACGAATCCGTGGCCTACCTGCGCGAAGCCTACCCGCAACTGGAAGACGACATCATCGAAGACGACTTCCTGAAGATGAACCTGCGGCGCGTGTTCGACGGAAACCCCTTCGTGCTGACCGGCAACTATCCCTACAACATATCGAGCCAGATCTTCTTCAAGATGCTCGACAACAAAGACCTCATCCCCTGCTGTACAGGCATGATACAGAAAGAAGTGGCCGAACGCATCGCCGCCGGCCCCGGCAGCAAGACTTACGGCATACTGAGTGTGCTGATACAGGCGTGGTACGACGTTGAATATCTTTTCACCGTCCACGAACACGTCTTCAACCCGCCGCCCAAGGTGAAAAGCGCCGTCATCCGCATGACCCGCAACGATACCCGGGATCTGGGATGCGACGAACACCTGTTCAAGCAAGTGGTGAAAACCACCTTCAACCAGCGGCGCAAGACCCTGCGTAACTCCATCAAACCCCTCGTCGGAAAAGACTGTCCCCTGACGGCCGATCCTCTCTTCGACCGCCGACCCGAACAGCTCTCCGTTCAGGAGTTCGTAGAGCTGACAAACTTAGTAAATGGAGAATTGAGAATGGAGAATGAATAATGTTCATTAACCGAGAACGAAGAATTTTCAATTACCAATTATCAATTATCAATCAAAACAATGGAAATAGACGAAGAATATATCGACAAAGTCAAAAGTCTGATCGAACAGAAAGACGCCGACAACGTCAAAGTCCTGCTGGCCGACCTGCACCCCGCCGACATAGCCGAGCTGTGCAACGACCTTGAACCCGAAAAGGCACGCTTCGTCTACCGCCTGCTCGACAACGAAACGGCGGCCGACGTGCTCGTAGAAATGGACGAGGACGTCCGTAAAGAGTTCCTCGAACTGCTCCCCTCGGAAACCATCGCCAAGAAGTTCGTCGACTACATGGATACCGACGATGCCGTCGACCTGATGCGCGACCTCGACGAAGACAAGCAGGAAGAAGTCCTGTCGCACATCGAAGACATCGAACAGGCGGGCGACATCGTCGACCTGCTGAAGTACGACGAAGACACCGCCGGCGGTCTGATGGGTACCGAAATGGTAACCGTCAACGAAAACTGGAGTATGCCCGAGTGTCTGAAGGAGATGCGTCTGCAAGCCGAACAGCTCGACGAAATCTACTACGTCTACGTCATCGATGACGACGAGCGTCTGCAAGGCGTCTTCCCGCTGAAGAAGATGATTACCTCGCCTTCGGTATCGAAAGTGAAGCACGTGATGAAGAAAGACCCCATCTCGGTACATGTCGACACACCCATCGACGAAGTGGTACAGATCATCGAGAAGTACGACCTCGTGGCCGTCCCCGTAATCGACAGCATCGGACGACTTGTCGGCCAGATCACCGTTGACGACGTCATGGACGAAGTGCGCGAACAGTCCGAACGCGACTACCAGTTGGCTTCGGGTCTTTCGCAAGACGTCGAAACCGACGACAACCTTGTGCGCCAAACCAGCGCCCGCCTGCCCTGGCTGCTCATCGGCATGCTGGGCGGTATCGGCAACTCCATGATATTGGGCAACTTCGACGCCACCTTTGCCGCACACCCCGAAATGGCCCTCTACATTCCCCTGATCGGTGGTACGGGCGGAAACGTCGGTACACAGTCGTCCGCCATCATCGTGCAAGGCCTGGCCAACAGCTCGCTCGACGCCAAAGACACCCTGAAGCAAGTAGCCAAAGAAGCCGTCGTGGCCAGCATCAACGCCACCATCATCTCGCTGCTGGTCTACCTGTACAACTTCATCCGCTTCGGCAGCGCCGCCACCGTCACCTACTCGGTGTCCATCAGCCTGTTTGCCGTCGTGATGTTCGCCTCCATCTTCGGCACCCTGGTGCCCATGACGCTCGAAAAGCTGAAGGTAGACCCCGCCATCGCCACAGGTCCCTTTATCTCCATCACCAACGACATCATCGGCATGATGCTCTACATGGGAATAACCGTGCTGCTGGCCTGACAACAGCAACAAGCTAACCGTACAATCGGTAAAAAAATGCCATAAAAACAAAAAAAAATCAGCAAAAAAGTATGAAATAACCTTTTTATTTCATTTATTTGTAGCCTAATGTGTAAAACCGACGGGAACAACCCGTTTCTAAAAAAGTAAATACAATGACGGACACTCATGACACTAATCTCCCCGAAAAAACCGTGGAATTAGAAGAAGAAAAAAAAGCAGCAGAGGTTTTTGAACCGGCGACAACAGAAACTCCCGCTGAAGAAAACGTTTCGGAAAAGCCGGCAGAAACAACCCCGAAACTACTGACCAAGGAAGAAATACTGGCCCGACTGAAAGAACTTGCCACGGATGTGGAAAACGTAGCCAAAACAGAAATCGACGGATTAAAGCAGGCATTCTACAAGCTGCACAACGCCGAGCAGGAAGCCGCTAAAAAGCAATTCATCGAAAATGGTGGAGCCGCAGAGGACTTTGTGCCGCAAACCGACACCGTGGAAGAAGAATTCAAAAACGCCATGTCCGTCATCAAAGAAAAAAGAAGCGCCGCCAACGCCGAGCTCGAAAAGCAGAAGGAAATGAACCTGCAGGTCAAACTATCTATCATCGAAGAACTGAAAGACCTCATCGATTCGCCCGACGACGCCAACAAATCGTACGCCGAATTCAAACGCCTGCAACAGCAATGGAACGAAGTGAAACTCGTGCCGCAGGGCAAAATCAACGAACTCTGGAAGAACTACCAGCTCTACGTTGAAAAATTCTACGACCTGCTCAAGCTGAACAACGAATTCCGTGAATACGATTTCAAGAAAAACCTCGAAATCAAGACACACCTGTGCGAGGCTGCCGAAAAGCTGGCCGACGAACCCGACGTCGTATCGGCCTTCCACCAACTGCAAAAACTGCATCAGGAATTCCGCGATACAGGCCCCGTAGCCAAAGAACTGCGCGAAGAGATCTGGACACGCTTCAAGACCGCCTCGACAGCTGTCAACCGACGTCACCAGCAGCACTTCGAAGCCCTGAAAGAGACCGAGCAGAATAATCTTGACCAAAAGACCGTCATCTGCGAGATCGTCGAAGCCATCGACTTCAACGAACTTACCAGCTTTGCCGCATGGGACAACAAGACACAGGAAATCCTTGCCCTGCAAAGCAAGTGGAAAACCATCGGCTTCGCTCCCCAGAAGATGAACGTGAAAATCTTCGAACGCTTCCGCAAGGCATGCGACGAATTCTTCAAGAAAAAAGCCGAATTCTTCAAGTCGCTGAAAGAAGGCATGAGCGAGAACCTCGAAAAGAAACGTACCCTTTGCGAAAAAGCCGAAGCCCTGAAGGATAGCACCGACTGGAAGAAAACAGCCGACGAGCTGACCAAACTGCAAAAAGAATGGAAAACCATCGGTCCCGTGGCCAAGAAATACTCCGATGCCGTATGGAAACGCTTCATCGGCGCATGCGACTACTTCTTCGAGCAAAAGAACAAGGCAACCTCCTCGCAACGCACCGTCGAGCTGGAGAACCTCGAAAAGAAGAAAGAAATCATCGCCAAACTGGACGCCATCGGCGAAGATATGGATACAGACGAAGCCTCTCAGCTCGTCAAAGACCTGATGAAGGAATGGAACGCCATCGGCTTTGTGCCCTTCAAAGATAAGGACAAGATATACAAGCAATATCATGCCCAGATAGACAAGCTGTTCGACCGCTTCGACATCAGCGCCTCCAACAAGAAGTTGAGCAACTTCAAGACGAGCATCAGCAGCATCTCCGAAGGCAATTCACAAGCCCTCTACCGCGAGCGCGAGAAACTTGTACGCACCTGCGACAACATGAAGGCCGAACTGCAAACCTACGAGAACAATTTGGGCTTCCTGAACGCATCGTCGAAGAAAGGAAACAGCCTGCTGACTGAACTGAACCGCAAGGTAGAAAAACTGAAAAACGACATCGAACTGGTGAAGCAAAAAATCAAAGTGATCGACGAAAGCATCAAGAACGGCGATTAACCCTCTCACCAACCGACCGATAAAGACAAACTGAAAGAGGTTGTATCCGGAAGTCTCCCGTCTTTACACAGACAGGAACATACTTCCAGATACAACCTCTTCTGTTTTTCTCCAGTTAGAGAATAATTTTTCCCCAGTTAGGAAAAAAGTTTTTCCCAGTTAACAAAAAATTTTTTCCTAGTTAGGGAAAAATGAGGAGATGAAGCAGCCTTAATAACAACAGTCTGAGCTAGCCCCGCCCCTACAGAAAAAAGAAAGCATAAAAAAATCCTGCCGGACATCATCGTCTGACAGGATCTCATTTTCTTTGGTTGGGCTACCTGGATTCGAACCAGGAATGACAGGACCAGAATCTGTAGTGTTACCATTACACCATAGCCCAGTGGAACTTTATTTCCTTTTTGCGGTTGCAAAGATACGGACTTTTTTTTAATCGCAAACAAAAAACGAATATTTTTTTTCGAAAAAATGGTAAAATCCCCATTTCACCCCAATTATATACCTAAAAAACATCAAAAATGAAAGACTTTTTCCCCTTTTGCGTGTTTGATAGAAGAAATCACCGTATATTTGTCAACAGTTTTAATATAATAATGTATAATGAACGAAGCAAAAAATCTAATTCAGCAAATTACAGAAGGTATCCAAGATAAGAAAGGAAAGAAAATCGTCATCGCCGACCTCACCCAGATAGACGATACAATATGCAACTATTTCGTCATCTGCCAGGGCAATTCACCCAGCCAAGTGACAGCCATCGTAGAATCTGTCAGAGAATTCGCACGCAAGGGAGCCAACGCACGCCCCTTTGCTGTAGACGGACTGCGCAACGCCGAATGGGTAGCCATGGACTATGCCGACGTACTGGTACATGTATTCTTGCCCGAAGCCCGAGAATTCTACAACTTGGAGCATTTGTGGGCCGATGCCAAACTAACCCAAATCCCCGACCTCGATTAACAAGCAAACAAACGTATGGACAATAACAATAATACTGATAAAAAACCAAAAATGAATGTACCCAAGTTCAACCTGAACTGGCTGTACATGCTTATTGCCATGGCTTTGCTGGGACTGTACCTCACCAACGAGAGCACAACCCCAACCAAGGACCTGAGCTACGACGAATTTCAGCAATACGTACGCAACGGCTACGTCAGCAAAGTAGTAGGCTACGACGACAACTCCATCGAAGTCTACATCAAGCCTCAACACGTAGCCGACGTCTTTAAGGAAGACTCAAATAGCGTAGGCAAGACTCCCGTCATCACCACCAAAGTGCCTTCGCTCGAAAGCATGGACGCCTTCCTGCAAAAAGAGAAAGACGAACTACACTTCGACGGCACTGTCAAGTACGAAGAAAAGAAAGGCAACTTCTTGCTGGCTTTCTTCTGGCAGGTATTGCCGTTTGCATTCCTCATCGGCTTCTGGATTTTCATGTCTCGCCGTCTGAGCGGTGGCGGAGGTGCAGGCGGAGGAGGCATCTTCAGCGTGGGCAAGTCGAAAGCACAGCTTTTCGAAAAAGGTTCGTCTACACGGGTCACCTTCAAGGATGTAGCAGGACTGGCCGAAGCCAAGCAGGAAGTAGAAGAAATTGTAGAATTCCTGAAACAACCTCAGAAATATACCGACCTGGGAGGAAAAATTCCCAAGGGAGCTCTTCTTGTAGGCCCTCCGGGCACAGGTAAAACCCTACTGGCCAAGGCTGTGGCTGGTGAAGCTAACGTGCCTTTCTTCTCACTGGCAGGTTCCGACTTCGTCGAAATGTTTGTCGGCGTAGGAGCATCTCGCGTACGTGACCTTTTCCGCCAGGCCAAAGAAAAAGCCCCTTGCATCGTATTCATCGATGAGATTGACGCTGTAGGACGCGCACGCGCCAAAGCCGCCGCCATGGGAGGCAACGACGAACGCGAGAACACCCTGAATCAGCTCCTCACCGAAATGGACGGATTTGGTTCGAACAGCGGTGTCATCATTCTGGCAGCTACCAACCGTGTTGATGTGCTCGACAAAGCCTTGTTGCGTGCAGGACGTTTCGACCGTCAGATACACGTCGACCTGCCCGACTTGAACGAACGCAAAGAAGTATTTGGCGTACACCTGCGCCCCATCAAAATAGACGATACGGTTGACGTTGATCTGCTGGCTCGTCAGACACCAGGCTTTTCTGGAGCCGACATTGCCAACGTATGCAACGAAGCTGCCCTGATAGCAGCCCGCCACGGTAAGAAGTTTGTAGGCAAGCAAGATTTCCTCGATGCTGTCGACCGTATTGTAGGTGGATTGGAGAAAAAGACCAAGATTACTACCGAAGCCGAACGTCGTTCTATCGCTATCCACGAAGCCGGACACGCCAGTATCTCATGGCTGTTGGAGTATGCCAACCCACTGATTAAAGTTACCATCGTGCCTCGCGGACGTGCCTTGGGCGCCGCCTGGTATCTGCCCGAAGAACGACAGATCACGACCAAAGAGCAAATGCTCGATGAGATGTGTGCCACACTGGGCGGCCGTGCTGCCGAAGACCTCTTCCTCGGAAGAATTTCGACAGGCGCCATGAACGACTTGGAGCGTGTAACCAAGCAGGCCTATGGCATGATAGCTTACTTGGGTATGAGCGAAAAACTGCCCAACTTGTGCTACTACAACAACGAAGAATATTCCTTCAATCGCCCCTATAGCGAGAAAACCGCCGAACTGATCGACGAAGAAGTGAAGAACATGGTGAACGAACAGTATGAACGTGCCAAACGTATCCTCTCCGAACACAAGGAGGGACACAACCGCCTGGCGCAAATACTGATCGACAAAGAAGTTATCTTTGCCGAGGACGTAGAAGCCATCTTCGGAAAACGCCCGTGGGCTTCGCGCTCGGAAGAAATCATCAACGCCAAGCGTGCCGACGAGCTGAAGAAAGCCGAGGAAGAAGAAGCACAAAAAGCCTTGGAAGCTAAAAAAGAAGTAGAGAAAGAAGCCGAAGAAAACAAAAATAAGGAAGAGAAAGAAAACAATGCTTCGGAAAACAACTCTTCTTCGGACAAATAACTAAAAGAATCTAATCACTTAAACGAAAAACGTTGTGAAAAGCAATTTCATCCAACGTGCTGTCACAGGCGCGTTATTCGTCATCGTATTAGTGGGCTGTATCCTTTACAGCCCTCTTACGTTTGGCTTGTTGTTTACATTGATTGCCGCACTTAGCGTGCACGAGTTCGGATACCTGCTTAACCAAAGCGGTAAAGTCAGCATCAACCGCACCATTACCTCGCTGGGCGCCGCCTATCTGGTTCTGGCCTTGATGAGCTTTTGCACACAGGCGGCCGGTACCTACGTGTTCCTCCCCTACTTGGGACTGTTGCTGTATCTGATGATAACCGAGTTGTATCTGAAAAAGGAGAACCCCATCGGCAATTGGGCCTGCTCCATGCTGAGCCAACTTTACATAGCTTTGCCTTTCGCCTTGCTTAGTGTGCTGGCCTATCATAATTCGCCTACAACAAGTAGCGTCAGCTATAACCCCATCCTGCCACTTTCTATCTTTGTATTCATCTGGCTAAGCGACACAGGAGCTTATTGTGTCGGTTCGCTAATAGGAAAGCATCGGCTTTTCGAGCGCATCTCGCCTAAAAAGTCCTGGGAAGGCAGCATCGGCGGCGGAGTTTTCTCCATAGCCTCATCGCTGGTTTTTGCCCACTATTTCTCCTTCATGTCGGTATGGCAATGGATCGGACTTGCATTGGTGGTCGTTGTATTCGGCACGTGGGGTGACTTGACAGAGTCGCTGATGAAACGCCAACTGGGCGTAAAGGATTCGGGCAACATTTTGCCCGGACATGGTGGTATGCTCGACCGTTTCGACAGTGCGCTGATGGCAATACCGGCCAGTGTCGTCTACCTCTACATACTGACTATCTGTTGACAAGAAAAGAGCAAACATAACAAAGCATCCACCCTCTTTGCCTAAGAACTTCCTCAAAGAAGAAAAACTGCTCCAAAGAAAATAACAAAAAATAAGCGCAGATTAGCACAAAAGCATTTTAGCTCCGTGACAATCTGCGCTTTCCATTACGCCATCTGCTTGGAGTATATATTCATCAATTCTCCATAAATAAAGTGGAGTCATTCTACACTCTTTGCCTATCACAGACAAAGTTACAATAGGATGGCTTCGGAAATAAATACAAGGGACTCAATTAAAAGGATTAACGTAGCTGAACCTCTTCTAAACTCTTTTGCTCAAAATTATCAGGTACTGTAACCGCCTGAGGAGTAGAAAAATCACATGTCAGCTCCACTTCACCATTCACCTCCGAGTTTAAAGTCAGTTTCATACCTTTGGCTTCGGAAGGTATATCCAGACTTTGCAAACTAAAGGACACAATGCTGGGATAAGGATTACGATAGCCCGACAGGTTATCGTAGTCGTTGTAACGCAATTGTAAGTGAATATAGCCTTCTTCGTCGTAGTACTCGGCATCATCTTGAGGTCTTACCAGACTGATGCGATGCTTGGTATCATCCTTCGGCAGTATTTGGTAGAAAAAAAGATTGAGATAACCACCGCTCACTCCGATATCACCTTTATATATAAGAAGAGGATCGTTACCGAATTCTTCCTCATTCTCGGGGGTAAGCACTTCCACACTCTTGGTCAGAACTTCTGTCATACTCAATATTTTCACCGCATGGTCATAACCTGCATATTCGTCGGACAAGGGATTGAAAACTGTTATTACCCGCTGCCCGTCCACCGCTTCATACCAACCTAAATCTACGTTGACAGGCCACAACGTGCCCCACACATCACAATCCAAGTAAAAAGCATTTCCCGTAGTACGCACAGTGGCCCACAGGGGTGGAGTAAAATCGCCAACTGAATACCCCTCATCATCATCGCACGATTGGAGTATGGGCATCAGGGCCATACACAATGAAAGTAGCAACCAATGTATCTTTTTCATAATCAAAGTTTATTAAGTTTCTAAAAAGTCTTTTTATCAACGGACGTTCACTCATAAAAATACGGGAGCCGGCTATTTACTGCACCAGCTCCCGTACTTTTTAACAAATTCTAAACATCTGCGACAATTATCCTTTCTGCTTCAATAACTTCACCATCAGGTGAGCAGCTCGTGCAGGCGCCCCTGGCTCACCCAATCGTGATGCCATATAATCATAACCTGCAAGCATCTGGTTGCGATATGTTTCGTCGTACAAAATACGATGCAACTCTTCTCTAATCTGATCGACAGTCATCAGGTCTGCCACAAGTTCTCTCACGACTTCACGATTGGCTATCAGGTTAACCAGCGAGATGTAAGGTACCTTCAGCACATGCCGCTTCAAAAAGGCTATCACCTTGCCGATAGGTGTATGATAGCACACAGCCTGGGGAACACGCAACAATGCTGTTTCGAGCGTAGCTGTACCCGAAGTAACTAATGCCGCCTGCGCATGACGAAGCAAAGGATATGTCTGATTGAAAATGACTTTCACTTTCTCCCCGCCTATGTATTGCGCATAGTAGTCGGGCGAAATGCCTGGTGCTCCTGCCAATACCAACTGATACTCAGGAAAATCAGAGGCTGCCCGAAGCATATCGGGCAGATTATCTTTTATCTCCTGACGACGGCTACCTGCCAGCAAAGCTATAATGGGACGGGCATCAAGGCCATTCTTCTGCAAAAAGGCTTCGTGACTTTCAGTATAACCCTTGCAGAACGAACTTACTTCATCGACCGTAGGATTCCCAACATAATGAATAGGATATTGGTGTTTCCCCTCAAAAAAATCTACTTCGAAGGGCAGAATGGAAAACAGTTCGTCTACATCGCGCTTGATATTCTTGATGCGATACTCCTTCCATGCCCAAATCTTGGGAGAAATGTAGTAATAAACAGGAATATGCGTATGCGCACGCACAAACTTGGCGATGTTCAGATTGAAACCTGGATAGTCGACCAATATCACCACATCGGGCTGCCAAGCCACAATGTCATCCTTACAACGCTTCATGTTGGCAAAGATAGTGCGCAGGTGCATCAGTACAGGTATAAAACCCATGTAGGCCAACTCGCGATAGTGCTTCACCCGCGTACCGCCCACTGCCGACATCAGGTCACCGCCAAAAAAACGGAATTCAGCCTGCGCGTCTTCTTGCTTCAAAGCCGCCATCAAGTGCGACGCATGAAGGTCGCCCGAGGCTTCACCAACGATCAGATAATACTTCATAAATGAAGAATAAAGGATAAAGAATGGAGGCTATCAATGGCATCCACTCTTCATCCTCCGCATTAAATATTAAAACCAGGTTTTCAGTTCGTCAATCAGACCATAAGCTGTCACGTCGACAGTAGTAGGAGTTATGGCTACATAGCCGTTGGCCAGCGCCCAATGATCGTTCTTTTCGTTATCGGCGTCAGTATCAACAAATTCGCCTGTCAGCCAATAGTAATGGCTATCGCCGCGATGGGCAAAATTCTCCCACTCGTTTGTCCACTGCCCCTTAGCTTGTTCGCAGATGCGTACGCCTTTCAGTTCTTTCGCATCGGGGAAGTTCACATTCAGACAGGTCAGTGCCGGCAAGCCTTTCTCCAGCACCATGCGGGCAATGTCGCGCACGTAAGGTCCTGCAGCAGTGAAATCAGCATCGGGTTCGTGACTGCACAAGGAGAAACCGATAGCGGGCACTCCCTTCAGACATCCTTCAATCACAACGCCCATTGTGCCTGAGTAATGAACATTGGTAGCCGAATTATCACCATGATTGATGCCGCCTACTACCAGATCGGGCTTACGGTCGAGTACAGTCTCGAAAGCCAGTTTCACACAATCGGTCGGCGTACCCGAACATTTATAAACAGTCAGGCCGACATCCTTGCGAACAATTTGATAGTGAATAGGTTCGTTTGTTGTCAGCGCACAAGCCGTGCCCGAACGGGGAGCATCGGGAGCCATCACCACAATCTCGCCCAACGGACGAAGAAACTTTATCAACTCGCTGATTCCTTTCGACATGATGCCGTCATCATTCGAAATCAATATTAAAGGTCTTTGATTTTCCATACTTATTCCTTATTAAAACAATGACGCAAAAATAATGATTTCGTATGGAAAAGTAAAATTAAAAAACGGAAGTAAATACATTTCTTATTCTACAAATAGTTTCTTTCGTTAAATCATGTAAAGTATACATTACTTTTAATCTTATAACCTTGCATAAATGTAAAGTATACATTACTTTTGCAATCATCAACCAATACATATATATTATGAAAACAAACTATTTGTTACCGCCATCCTACAAAACACCAGGAATGGTATTGAGCCTGCTCTTTGCATGTGGCTGCCTCTACGTATTGTTCAGCGAACAAAACGACCTCTTCGGAGAACTCCTGTACAAGATGGGCATCAACAATGCTTTCGACGAAATTTGTATCATAGGCCTGTCTGCCAGCCTGTTGCTAACAGCCTTTTCGCGCGAAAAAGACGAAGACGAGTGCATCGCCCACCTACGTATGCAAGCCTGGACACTTGCCATTGCCGTCAACTACCTGATACTGATAGTAGGCACACTCAGCCTCTACAGTTCGGAGTATCTCTCGTTCGTATTCATCAACATGTTTACGATACCCGTGCTTTTTCTGTTTATCTTCCAATGGAAACTTTATCGTTTCAGAAAGGACAACCATGAATAATACCTTAAAAGTGCAACGTGCCATCATAGGCATGACCCAACAGCAGCTGGCTGAAGCGGTCGGCGTAAGCCGGCAGACCATCAATGCCATCGAAACCCAAAAATACGTCCCCTCTACCGTACTGGCCTTAAAAATAGCCCGTACATTTGGCAAACCTGTTGAGGAAGTATTTCAACTTGAAGAAGGTGAATAATCTCCCCTCTTCAGTACCTATGCCCCAGATAACCGAAGACAAAGTCTCGAATAAGCCGCGCTTTGTCCTCGGCTTTCTGTCTGCTTATGGAGATGTAAACATCCGAATTTGTCTGCAAACATGATTTTTACTATCTTCGCAACGATCTAAAAATATACAAGTCAAATGATAGCAGACATTCTACTCATCGTCTTCGGCATCATCTGCCTGCTGGTAGGCTTGGCCGGCTGTATTCTTCCTGCCTTACCAGGCCCTCCGTTGGCTTATATCGGCATGCTTCTGCTCCATTTCACCGATCGTGCCCAGTTCAGCACCATCGAGCTAGTAGTGTGGCTCGTGCTGGTCATCCTCATCCAAGTACTCGACTATTTCGTGCCCCTATTAGGTGCTAAATATAGCGGAGGCACACGTTGGGGCACACGTGGCTGTCTGGCAGGTACCCTTGTCGGCCTATTTTTCATGCCTTGGGGAATTATCCTTGGTCCGTTTTTAGGCGCATTTGTAGGCGAATTGCTGGGAGGGCGCGAAACCAAAGACGCCTTACGTTCAGGCCTTGGCTCTCTGATAGGTTTTCTGCTCGGCACTGCCCTGAAGTGCGCCCTGTGCGGATACTTCATCTGGAAGTTTACCATAGCCCTGCTCTGATTCCCTCAATCCTCCCTGCAAGCATTCAAATAAATCTTAATCTTCACCAAGCGCAAAGGCAAAACTCAAAGATTTCCAATATAATTCCGTATATTTGCCCCCTGATGGAGAAAAGTACTCGACGAAAGCGGCAGGCTTGACAAAATCATTTCAAGTACCTCCGAAGTTATTAACAAAAAGGGCGACTTATCAACCGTTTTTGCAATCTCCTCCGGATTTTTGCAGGCGCTATCAGAAATAATCACTTATTTCGCCGCCGATAAAAATATTGAGAATATGGGAAAAATTATTGCAATGGCAAACCAAAAGGGTGGAGTAGGCAAAACAACTACCACCATCAATCTGGCGGCATCGCTGGCCACCCTTGAGAAAAAAGTGCTCGTTGTAGACGCCGACCCGCAGGCCAACGCCTCTTCGGGACTTGGAGTAGACATCAAACAAGCCGAATGCACTATCTACGAGTGCATTATCGATCGTGCCAATGTGCGTGAAGCAATCCATGACACCGAGATTGAAACGCTCAAGGTTATCTCTTCTCACATCAATTTAGTAGGCGCCGAAATCGAAATGCTCAACCTGAAGAACCGCGAACGGATACTGAAGGAAGTGCTTTCACCACTAAAGAATGAATTTGATTATATTTTAATCGACTGTTCTCCTTCGCTGGGACTGATTACTGTGAACGCACTTACCGCTGCCGACTCGGTCATCATCCCCGTGCAAGCCGAATATTTCGCGCTGGAAGGAATCAGTAAACTGCTGAACACTATTAAAATCATCAAGTCGAAACTGAATCCGGCCTTGGAAATAGAAGGTTTCTTGCTGACCATGTACGACTCACGTCTACGACAGGCCAACCAGATATACGACGAAGTTAAACGCCATTTCCAAGAACTGGTATTCAAAACCGTCATACAACGCAACGTCAAACTGAGCGAAGCACCCAGTTATGGCTTGCCAACTATCCTTTACGATGCCGACTCGACCGGAGCCAAAAATCACATGGCACTGGCCAAAGAGCTGATAGAAAGAGAAAAATAACAGGAAAAGAGAATTTGTAAAATATGGCACAAAAAAGAAATGCATTAGGACGCGGCCTGGACGCCTTGCTCTCCATGGACGACGTAAAGACTGAAGGCTCCTCCTCCATCAACGAGATCGAGCTGTCGAAAATCGTCGTCAACCCCAACCAGCCGCGACGCGAATTCGACCCCGTAGCCTTGCAGGAACTGGCCGACTCCATCGCCGAAATAGGTATCATCCAGCCTATCACCCTGCGTAAGCTATCCGACGACGAATATCAAATCATCGCCGGCGAACGTCGTTTTCGCGCTTCACAGATGGCAGGCCTCACCAGCATACCCGCCTACATCCGTACTGCCGACGACGAAAATGTAATGGAAATGGCCCTCATTGAGAACATCCAACGTGAGGACCTGAATTCCGTCGAAATAGCCTTGGCCTATCAGCACCTGCTCGAACAATACGGGCTGACACAAGAGCGTCTCAGCGAACGCGTCGGCAAGAAGCGTACCACCATAGCCAATTACCTGCGACTTCTGAAACTACCTGCCCCTGTACAGATAGGATTGCAAAACAAGTTGATAGACATGGGGCATGCCCGTGCACTGGTAACCTTGGGCGACCCGAAGTTACAAGTCAAGATATTCGAAGAAATACTGGAACATGGCTACTCCGTACGCAAAGTCGAAGAAATTGTAAAATCGCTCAGCGAAGGCGAAACCGTCAAAAGCGGAAGTCGCAAAATAGCCCCCAAACGAGCCAAGCTGCCCGAAGAATTCAACATGCTGAAACAGCAACTGTCCGGCTTCTTCAATACCAAAGTGCAGTTGACCTGTTCAGAGAAAGGAAAAGGGAAAATCAGCATCCCGTTCAACAACGAAGAAGAACTGGAACGCATCATCGGTATTCTTGATACTCTAAAAAATAAATGACAAGAAGAAATACTACATATCACGTGATTATTGCCCTGCTCTTTTGCACCCTGCAAATGGCGGGGATTGCCGTGTATGGGCAAAACCGTCCGCGAGCCGCTTCCAAAAGAATGCACTCACTGACAGCTGATACCACCAATTCAGTACGTCCACAGGCCATCGGATTAGCAGCAGACAGTCTGAGCATCGTACCGACAGACTCCACACTGACCGAAGTGGCCGATACCCCCGACTCATTATCCGTAGCAGACAGTATCGCTGCCGAAAACAGAAGAAAAATGCTTGAAATGACTTCGGCTACCAGCCCGCAGGTCAAGCCCACCCCAACCGACAGCCTGCAACAAGACCTCAACCGAAAAGTTTGGGTTCCCAATCCGACCAAAGCTACATGGCTTGCCCTTGTCATCCCAGGTGGCGGACAGATATACAACCGAAAATTCTGGAAACTCCCCATCTTCTATGGAGGATTTGCCGGATGTGCCTATGCCTTGACATGGAACAGCAAGATGTACAAAGACTATTCGAATGCCTATAAAGACGCCGTCAACGAAAAATGGGATTCGAACAGCATTTTGGACTTATTGCCACCAGGATATTTGGACCGCGTTTCGAAAACCCAATTGACAGAAACCCTCCGGAAACGAAAAGACACCTTCCGCCGATACCGTGATATGAGTATCTTTGCATTTATCGGAGTATATCTGCTATCGGTAGTCGATGCATACGTCGACGCCGAATTGTCCAACTTCGACATCAGCCCCGACCTGAGCATGCGTGTCGAACCGGCCATCATCAACAACAATCAGAGCAGTAGTTTCTCCAGCAAATCGCTTGGAGTACAATGCAGCTTCCGATTCTAAGAAAAGACAATCTTATTAAAGCACATTATAATGATAACCATGATAACAAAAAATATACGTCTGAAGCAAATCATAGCAACTTCCGCCTTGCTTCTATGCACCCTACTGCCTACCACCACCCACGCACAGAATAGCGTAGACGTGCTGATACACGAGAACGGGACCGAGCGTAAGGAAACAATTGATTTGCCTGTAAGTATGACCTATCCGCTAGACAGCCTGTTAAACGACTGGAAAGCCAAAACATACATCGACTTAGGAAAGGATTGCAGCACTTCACCAGACAATCCGCTGTTCAGCGATTCTGTATACATGGATCGTTTGGCCAAGATGCCAACTATTATGGAGATGCCTTACAATGAAATCGTACGCAAGTTCATCGACATGTACACCAGCCGCCTGCGTTCACAAGTAGCTTTTATGCTCAGTGCCTGCAATTTCTACATGCCCATTTTCGAAGAAGCACTCGATGCCTATAACTTACCGTTAGAACTGCGCTACCTGCCCATCATCGAGTCAGCCCTCAACCCTTCGGCCGTATCGCGTGCAGGTGCAGCAGGCCTATGGCAATTCATGATCAGTACAGGCAAACTCTACGGCTTGGAGAGTAACAGCCTAGTAGACGAACGCCGTGACCCCATCAAAGCAACTTGGGCCGCCGCCCGCTACCTGAAAGATATGTACGACATCTATAAAGACTGGAATCTGGTCATAGCCGCTTATAATTGTGGCCCCGGCACTATCAACAAAGCTATCCGTCGTTCGGGAGGTCAAACCGACTACTGGGCCATCTACAACTATTTGCCTCGCGAAACACGCGGATATGTACCCGCCTTTATTGCAGCCAATTATGTGATGACTTACTACTGCAAGCACAACATCTGTCCCATGGAGACCAACATTCCTGATGCCACCGACACCGTGCAAGTAAGCCGCAATCTGCACTTTGAACAGATAGCCGATATTTGTGGCGTGCCGCTGGATGAAATAAAAAGTCTGAATCCTCAATACAAGCGTAGCATTATCCCCGGCGAAAGCAAACCTCAAACCCTACGCCTGCCTGTTACTGCCATCAGTACATTCATTGACCGTCAGGACACCATCTACACACACCGCCAGGCAGAACTGTTCAAAAATCGCCGTACTGTATCTGTAGCCAGCACCAGCCGTTCATCAAAGAGCAGCAGTACAGCCAGTGGAGACGTGACCTACTACCGCATCAAAAACGGTGATACCCTGGGAGGTATAGCTGAGCGGTACGGAGTAAGTGTAAAACGGTTGAGAGAATGGAATGGACTCAGGAACAACAATATACGAGCTGGGAAGACCCTGAAGATATACAAATAAATCTTGTTCAAGTTTCTCAAATGAGAAACTTGAACTATTTTACCCCAATACTTTCTAACCTATAATTAAGCGACCGAAAGCACTTACCTTTAACTCATCATTTGCAAATATTCGTGTTTTAACAACCAAAACACTTGCAAGCTTTTGAAAAATACTTATTTTTGCAAAAAAGAGAGTGAAACAAGGAGGAACACTGTATGGACGAAAATACAACCATGAAAGAAAAAGCACAGGATGAAATGATTGAACAGGCGTTTCAAGAGTTGCTGAACGACTATCTGGCAACCAAACACCGCAAACGAGTCGAAATCATCACCAAAGCTTTCAATTTTGCCAATCAAGCACACAAAGGCATTAAACGGCGTTCGGGAGAGCCATACATTATGCACCCCATAGCCGTAGCCAAAATTGTGTGTAATGAAATAGGACTTGGCTCCACGTCCATCTGTGCCGCTTTGCTGCACGATGTCGTAGAAGATACCGACTACACGGTAGAAGACATCGAAAACATATTCGGCCCCAAAATAGCCCAGATCGTAGACGGTCTGACCAAAATATCAGGCGGTATTTTCGGTGACCAGGCTTCGGCACAAGCCGAAAACTTCAAGAAGTTGCTGCTTACCATGAGCAACGACATACGCGTCATTCTCATCAAAATAGCCGACCGACTGCACAATATGCGCACACTGGGTTCCATGCTGCCCAACAAACAATACAAGATAGCAGGTGAAACCCTCTACATCTATGCTCCATTGGCCAATCGATTGGGATTGTACAAGATCAAAACCGAGCTCGAAAATCTGAGCTTCAAATACGAACATCCAGAAGAATACAAGGAAATAGAAGACAAGCTTGCCGCTACAGCTGCCGAACGCGACAAGGTATTCAAGGAATTTACCACCCCTATCCGCGCACAGTTGGACAAGATGGGACTGAAATACCGTATTCTGGCACGCGTCAAGTCCATTTACTCCATTTGGAATAAGATGCAGACCAAGCATGTTCCTTTCGAGGAAATCTACGATCTGCTGGCCGTGCGTATCATCTTCACTCCCCGCAATATGGATGAAGAGTTGAACGACTGCTTCGACATCTATGTAGCTATCTCGAAGATATACAAGCCTCATCCCGACCGCTTGCGCGACTGGGTAAGCCATCCCAAAGCCAACGGCTATCAGGCACTTCACGTCACCCTAATGGGCAACAACGGCCAATGGATTGAAGTACAGATACGAAGCGAACGAATGAACGATGTTGCCGAACAAGGTTTCGCCGCCCATTGGAAGTACAAAGAAGGCGGAGGTAGCGAAGACGAAGGCGAACTGGAAAAATGGTTGCGTACCATCAAGGAAATTCTCGACGACCCTCAGCCGGACGCCATCGACTTTCTCGACACCATCAAACTGAACCTTTTTGCTTCGGAGATATTCGTATTCACCCCCAAGGGAGAACTCAAAACCATGCCGCAGAACTGTACGGCACTCGACTTTGCCTTCTCCCTGCATACCGACATAGGAAGCCATTGCATCGGAGCCAAGGTAAACCACAAGCTGGTACCGTTAAGCCACAAACTGCAAAGCGGTGACCAGGTAGAGATTCTGACGTCCAAAGCCCAGCGTGTACAAGCCGAATGGATGAACTTTGCTACCACTGCACGTGCACGCTCCAAGATAGCTTCTATCCTGCGTAAAGAAGCGAAAGCCAACCAAAAAGCCGGAGAAGCCATTTTGGCCGATTTCCTGAAAGCAGAAGACGTACGTATGGACGATTCTGCCATCGACAAGCTGACCCATCTGCACAACTTCCACAATCGGGAGGAACTGTTTATTGCCATCGGAAGCAAAAAGCTGGTACTGGGCGATGCCGACAGAAACGTATTCAAAACAAAACAAGGAAAGAGTTGGAAGAAGCTACTCTCCTTCTCGTTTGGAGGAAGTAAAGAAGAAAAAGAGCCTAATGAGGAAAAATCTGCCGAAAAGAATGCGCAGGAAAAGATCGATACCAAAAAGATTCTGAAGCTGACCGAAGAGGCCATCTCCAAAGAATACCTCATGGCTCCCTGCTGCCACCCCATACCGGGCGATGACGTGCTTGGCTATATCAACGAAAACAATCAGGTCATCATCCACAAACGGCAGTGCCCCATCGCCATCAAGCTGAAAAGCAGCTATGGAAACCGCATCATTGCTACCCAATGGGACACCCACAAAGAACTCTCTTTCCTGGTAACTATATATATAAAAGGTATAGATGCCGTAGGATTGCTGAACGAAGTGACGCAAATCATCTCGCGCCAACTGAACGTGAATATCCGCAAACTGGATATTGAAACCAACGACGGCATCTTCGAAGGAAAAATACAACTTTACGTACACGATGTAGACGACGTACGCACCATCTGTAACAACCTGAAGCAAGTAAAGAACATCAAGCAGGTATCGCGCATCGAGGACTAGTCATTATCCTTTTGCATATCCGTCTGCCCCTCGGTGAAAGCATCGAGGGCATCGCGCATGCCTATCAGTTCTTCACGGATAGCCTTCAGACGCTCTACAGTTTCAAAATTGCGCAAGGTCGATTCGCGCCGGTCTTTCATTCGCTGACGGGCACCAGGCAAGGTCATACCTCTTTCTTTGACCAAATAATAAATCAGTTTCAGTGTCTCAATGTCTTCCTTGCGATACTGACGTATGCCGCGTCCTGCCTTTTTGGGGTTGAGTTGCGGAAATTCGCGTTCCCAGAAACGGAGCAACGACTCATTGACTCCAAACATCTCGGCTACTTCGCCAATGGAATAATACAGTTTCAGATTCTTATCGGTATTCAGCATGATTTGTTCCTCAATTTAGCATACAATAAAACCTGTCCAGCCATCAATCCATCATCTTTCCATGATTTTCGGCTATCTGAATCATACGGTCGTAATCTTCAGCACTAAGATCCATGAAGTAGTAGTTGACAGGATTCACCACCTGACCTTTCACGTGGACTTCGTAATGCAGATGCGGACCGGTACTTTTACCCGTATTGCCCACACCTCCAATCACTTCACCACGCACTACACGCTTGCCCAGCTTGGTACGAAACTCTTTCAGGTGAGCGTACCACGTCTGATAGCCGAAACCGTGGTCAATGACAATCGTATTGCCGTATCCCGTTTCCCAGCCCATCTTCACCACCGTACCGTCGCCCGTAGCGTATACATCTGTACCCGGATTGGCCGAGAAGTCCATGCCTGAATGGAAACGGGTAGTACCATAGATAGGGTCAATACGTGTACCATAACCCGAAGCTGTCTGTTTCAGGTTCTTATTGGATATGGGCTGAATGGCCGGAATACACTTCAGCATTTCATCGTGCTGCTTGCACATCTCCACCACATCGTCGAACGAGCGCGACTGGATGTAGAGCTGCTTGGTCAGCATGTCGAGCTTCTGCGTGGTATTGATAACGAGCTCAGAGCTGGCCATCCCCATCAGATGCTCGTAGCGGTTGGTACCGCCGTAACCGGCCTGACGAATGGCTGAAGGAATGGGGTCGGCCTGAAAGATAACACGATATAGGTTGTCATCGCGCTGCTGAATGTCCTGAAGCACGCCCATCGCCTCGTTTATCCGATGCGAAAGTACATTGTACTGTGCCTGCAAACGGCTGTTTTCCTGGCGTAACTCTTTCTCGGAAGGAGAACCAAAAATCAGTAACAGAACAATGAAGCAACCTGCTCCAAGGCCCATGCCGATAAACAGACGACGAGCATAACTCATCATCCGCTGGCGGACAGTAGGATAAATACGATCGTACGTCTGTGTCCGAGGATTATATATGTAGTATACTTTGCGCATCTTTTGGAAATATTTTCGCTGGTCGATGGGGCAAAAGTAATAAAAACAAGCTATCTTTGCGCTGTTTTTTTGAGTTTTTAAGTTCTTTAGTCTTTTGACTTTGTTTGTTTTAGCCGACAAACGAGGCTGATGTTCCTCTGCAGAGGATTCGTCGGGCAGGTGCTACTGCCGGACAAAAGGCAGACTGAAAACTCAAAACTTATAAATCCGGATATTTAAAAACTCGAATAGAATATGTTGACAGCAAACGAAATCAGAGACTCATTCAAGAGTTTCTTTGCGAGCAAAGGACACCTGATTGTTCCTTCGGCCCCGATGGTGATAAAAGACGACCCCACGCTGATGTTTACCAACGCGGGCATGAACCAGTTCAAAGACATTATCCTGGGCAACCACCCGGCCAAAAACAAAAGAGTCGCGGACTCGCAGAAGTGCCTCCGTGTAAGCGGTAAGCATAACGATCTGGAAGAAGTGGGACACGACACGTACCACCACACCATGTTCGAGATGCTGGGCAACTGGTCGTTTGGCGACTACTTCAAGAAAGAAGCCATTTCGTGGGCTTGGGAATACCTGGTAGATGTACTGAAAATCAATCCTGAAAACCTTTATGCCACCGTCTTCGAAGGAAGTGCAGAGGAAGGACTCGAACGCGACAACGAAGCTGCCTCGTACTGGGAGCAGTTCTTGCCGAAAGACCACATCCTGAACGGAAACAAGCACGACAACTTCTGGGAGATGGGCGATACAGGCCCCTGCGGACCGTGCTCGGAGATACATATCGACTCGCGCTCGGAAGAGGAGAAAGCCAAAGTGCCCGGACGTGAGCTGGTAAATAAGGACCATCCGCAAGTTATCGAAATATGGAACCTCGTGTTCATGCAATACAACCGCAAGGCCGACGGCAGCCTCGAACCGCTTCCCGCCAAGGTGATCGACACCGGTATGGGCTTCGAGCGTCTGGTACGTACCTTGCAGGGCAAGACGTCTAACTATGACACCGACGTCTTCCAACCCATCCTGAAAGCCGTAGGCGACATGGCCGGAAAGGCATACGGCACCGATGAGAAGTCGGACATCGCCATGCGCGTCGTTGCCGACCACATCCGTACCATCGCCTTCTCTATCACCGACGGCCAGCTGCCCAGCAATGCCAAGGCAGGTTACGTCATCCGCCGTATCCTGCGCCGTGCCGTACGTTACGGTTACACGTTCCTGGGACAGAAGCAAGCCTTCATGTACAAGCTCATCCCCGTGCTGATAGACAACATGGGCGAAGCCTATCCCGAACTGAAGGCACAAAAAGAACTGATTGTCAAAGTCATCAAGGAAGAGGAAGAAGCGTTCCTGCGCACGCTCGAAACCGGTATCCGTCTGCTGGACAAGACCATGGCCGACACCAAAGCAGCAGGCAAAACTGAAATCAGCGGAAAAGATGCCTTCACCCTGTATGACACGTTCGGATTCCCACTCGACCTGACCGAACTGATTCTGCGCGAAAACGGTATGACTGCCGACCTGAAGGAGTTCGATGCCGAAATGCAGCAGCAGAAGCAGCGTGCCCGTAACGCCGCCGCCGTTGAGACCGGCGACTGGATTACGCTGAAAGAAGGTACTACTGAATTCGTAGGTTACGACTATACCGAATACGAGACAAGCATCCTGCGCTATCGCCAGATCAAACAAAAGAACCAGACTCTTTACCAGATCGTACTGGACAAGACTCCGTTCTATGCCGAAAGCGGTGGTCAGGTGGGCGACACCGGTGTGCTAGTCAACGAATTCGAGACTATCGAAATCATCGACACCAAGAAGGAGAACAACCTCCCCATCCATCTGACAAAGAAGCTGCCCGAACACCTCGACGCACCGATGATGGCTTGCGTAGACACCGACAAGCGTGCAGCCTGTGCTGCCAACCACTCGTGCACACACTTGCTGGACGAGGCTTTGCGCACCGTACTGGGCGACCACGTAGAGCAGAAGGGTTCGCTTGTGACACCCGACTCGCTGCGTTTCGACTTCTCGCACTTCCAGAAGGTGACCGACGAACAGTTGCGTCAGGTAGAACATCTGGTCAACGCCAAGATACGCGCTAATATTCCGTTGAAAGAATACCGCAATATTCCTATCGAAGAAGCCAAAGAACTGGGTGCCATCGCCCTGTTTGGTGAAAAGTACGGTGACCACGTACGTGTCATCCAGTTTGGTTCGTCCATCGAGTTCTGTGGCGGAACGCACGTAGCCGCTACGGGTAACATCGGTATGGTGAAGATTCTGTCCGAAAGTTCCGTTGCTGCCGGCGTACGACGCATCGAGGCTGTAACCGGAGCCAAGGTAGAAGAAATGATTGACAGCTTCCAGGACACTATGCGCGACCTGAAGTCATTGTTCAACAATGCTCCCGACCTGGCTGGTGCCATCCGCAAGTACATTGAAGAGAATGCCGGACTGAAGAAGCAGATCGAAGAGTACATGAAGGAGAAGGAAGCCCAGCTGAAGGAACGACTGCTGCAAAGCATGAAGGAAGTGAACGGCGTGAAAGTCATCAAGTTCTGTGCTACCATGACTCCGCCCGAAACGGTGAAGAACATCGCCTTCCAGCTGCGCGGCGAAGTGACAGAAAACCTGTTCTTCGTAGCCGGAACCGTCTTCGAAGGCAGACCTACACTGACCGTCATGCTGAGCGACAATCTGGTTGCCGGCGGACTGAAAGCCGGTGCACTGGTGAAAGAAGCTGCCAAACTGATGCTGGGCGGTGGCGGCGGACAGCCTCACTTCGCAACTGCCGGCGGTAAGAACCCCGACGGCGTAAGTGCCGCTGTAGACAAAGTGCTGGAACTGGCTGGCATCTGATTAGAAGCATTCTGAAAAAATATTCCCGAAACAGGAAGTCGGCTATACAGGGCCGTACTTCCTGTTTTTTTGTATCTATTGATACAAGAACATCATGTATACCTGGCACACCGAGAACAGACAAGCAAGTCAGAAAAGCATTTAACAAAGTGTATAGCTAAGCTGGAACAGTTCCCGACAACTGTCTATCGTGGCAGTCTACAAAGCTCAAAAGCGTCCAATTATATCGGGAGAAAAATGACAGATGCAGGCGTCGTAACGACTGCAAGCAGGCTGCACTGTCGCTGCAAACTGGTTGCAGTGTTACTGCAAGCTGGTTGCAGACGTACTGCAAGCCCGTTGCAGACGTACTGCAAAGGCGTTTGCAGCAGCACTGCACACTTGTTTGCAGTAACGCTGCAACAAGTATGCAGTACTTTGCAGTCAGGTTATGGCCGAAAGGAAGACTTGTGATTCCCTCGGCCAACCCAGCTTATTCCACTTGTTCTTCGGGATAGTTTACCAGATAAAGCGTGCCTGTGGCACGGGTAAAGGCAGTGTATAGCCAGCGGAAATAATCGGGCGTCAGATACTCGTCCGACAGGTAACCCTGATCCAGAAATACGTTTTTCCACTGTCCGCCCTGCGCCTTGTGGCAGGTGACGGCGTAGGCATACTTCACCTGCAAGGCGTTGTAGTAAGGATCGGCCTTCATCTTCTTCATGCGGTCGCGCTTCAGCGGGATGTCGGCATAGTCTTCGAGCACGGTGTAGAACAGGCGGTCGTTGTCGGCCTTCGGCAGAGCCGGAGCATCGCTGTGCAGAGTGTCGAGCAACAGGTTCACTTCGAGCTCGAAATCGTCGTAGTCGGGAAAGGCCAGCGTAACGTCGGCAAAACGGAATCCGTACATCTCGCGTGTACGACGTACACGCCGCACTACGGCCGTCTCGCCGTTGGCAATGAAATCCATCGTCTTGTTCTTTTCCGTCCAATAATAGTTGTTCTTGGCCACCATCAGCCAGTCGCCCGACTCCAGTTCCTCCTCACGCCACAGAATCTGTGCCCGTATGCCCTTATTATAAAGGTTGGCACGCTTGTTGCTGCGGCACACGACGATGGTCTCGTCCATTCCGTCTCGACCGTAGCAAGTCTCCAGCGCTTCTATCAGTTCGCTTCCGGGCAGCACCCGGATGTCGGGAAAACCACTCACACGGATTTTGGGCAGACTGAAGCAATCGTCCTCTGCAATCAGCTGACGCAGGCGGGTAGCATTCCACAAAATGCCCGACTGCTGCTCCTGCCTGACCACCTGCGTCAGGTCCGTCTCCATCACCTCCAGCCCGTACCCCCGCAACGCATCGGCACAGAGCGCCGGACTCTGCTCCTCGCCCACCGGCGGAAGCTGTGCCGTGTCGCCCAACAGCAGCAGGCGACATCCCATGCCCGAATAGACAAACTGCACCAAGTCGTCGAGCAAACGGCCCGTACCGAAAGCCGCCCCCGACAGTCCGTCGTTTGCTATCATCGAAGCTTCGTCCACTATATATAAAGTATGCGTCGTCAAGTTGTCGTTCAGCGCAAAATTGCTCATCTCGTTCGAAAAGGCCTGCTGCCTGTATATCTTCTTATGAATGGTAAAGGCCGCGTGACCGGCATAGCCGGCAAAGACTTTAGCCGCCCGCCCGGTCGGAGCCATCAGCACCGACTTCTGCTGCAGCTTGTCAAGGGTACGCACCAGTGCTCCCACCAGCGAAGTCTTTCCGGTTCCCGCGTATCCCCGCAACAGGAAAACCACATCGGACGAGGCCGAACAAAGGAATTCCGACAAATATTTTATTGCATTTTCCTGCTCCGAAGTTGGTTGATAAGGAAAATTTTCCTTAATTTGCCTTTCTAAATAGTTATTTATCATTTTTGTAACAGAAAAAAGTAAGAGGAACAGTCATTTTTAAATTTATTTCTTTTATTTTTGCGGTGCGAATATAACAACTAAAAAACATATTTATCATGAAAACAGTATTTAATATCGTTTTAGGCTTGTGCATTATAGCGTTGGTTTACATCTGCTACGCCAGCATCATGGGGCCTATCGATTTTGAGAATGCCAAGAAACAGAGAGATGCAGCGGTCATTGCCCGTCTGATTGACATCCGCAAGGCTCAAAGTGAGTATCGTAACTTGAACAACCAGCAGTACACGGCCAGCTTCGATACGCTGATTGACTTCGTCAAGAACCAGAAGCTCCCCTTCATCTACAAGCAAGGCGAGTTGACCGACAAGCAGTTGGAAGACGGTTTGACTGAAAAGAAAGCCATCAACATCATCGAAAAAGCAAAGAAAAGCGGTAACTATGCTGAAGTAAAGAAATGGGGTTTGGAAAACTTCAAGCGTGATACTTTGTGGGTAGCCGTATTGGATACTATCTTCCCGAAAGGCTTCAATGCCGATTCTCTGAGATACATTCCTTACGGAAACGGTGCACAGTTCGAAATGGCTATCAAGAACGATACAGCCAAGTCTGGTGCTCCTTTCTGCCTGCTCGAAGTTAAGGCTCCGTACGACATTTATCTGAACGGTCTGGACAAGCAAGAAATTGCTAACCTGAAAGACGTACAGACTAAGCTGAACAAGTACTGCGGTCTGATGATCGGTAGCTTGGAAACAGCTAACAACAATGCCGGTAACTGGGAATAATACGTTGAGTTTAAATGATAGAAAACACTGATTTCAACAAATCGGAACAGTATACATTATCCATCCGTCTTAGTACGGATGGATTTTCTTTTTCTGTATTCAACCCTCTGGGAGAAGGGGAATACTCCTTCTACGACCGACAGGTAGACGAGTCGCTCTCGCTGACCGCCAACCTGAAACAAACCTTCCGCGAGGTAGAATGGCTGAACCGCCCCTACAGGCGAGTCAATGCACTGATAGCCAACAAACGTTTCACCTTCGTGCCACTCGAATTCTTCGAAGACGAACAGGCCGAAACCGTATTCTACCACAATCTGACGAAAAAAGACAACGAGCTGGTGCAATACGACATCCTGCACAACAATAACATCGTCGTGCTGTACGGTGTCGACAAAACCAGTTTCACCTTCCTGCGCGAACAGTATGCCGACATCAAGTTTCACGCACAGTCCAGCCCGCTTATCGAGTACTATGCCGCCAAGAGTCGGTTGGGCAACAACCGGAAGATGTACGTTTACCTGCAAACCGGCAGTCTGAACGTATATGCATACGAACGCGGACGCCTGCTACTGGCCAACTCTTTCGACTGCAAAGTCAATGCCGACCGTATCTATTACCTTCTTTACATCTGGAAAGAACTTGGTCTGGACCAGGAACGCGACGAGTTGCACCTGAGCGGTAACCTGAACGAAAAGAAAGACCTACTGGCCGAACTGCGAAAATTCATCAGCCGGGTATTCGTCATGAATCCGGCCAACAACTTAGACCTGCAAACCATCAACTTATGCGAGTAATCAGCGGAATATATAAAAGAAGACGCTTCGACGTGCCACGCACGTTCAAGGCACGTCCTACTACGGACTTTGCCAAAGAAAACCTGTTTAACGTCCTGTCCAACTACATCGACTTTGAAGAAGGCGGCATACGTGCCCTCGACCTCTTTGCAGGCACAGGAAGCATCAGTATCGAACTGCTGTCCAGAGGATGCGACCAGGTAGTCAGCGTCGAGAAAGACCGCGATCACTACGCTTTCATCTGCAAAATCATGCAAGAAGTCAAGACCGACCGCTGTTTCCCCGTTCGTGGCGACGTATTCAAGTACATTCAGGGAAGCCGTGAACAGTTCGACTTCATCTTTGCCGACCCTCCCTACGAACTGCCCGGTCTGGAGACTCTCCCCGACCTCATCTTCGAAAACAACCTGCTGAAAGAAGACTGCCTGTTCGTGCTTGAACACGGCAAGAAAAACAACTTCGAAACACATCCACACTTTGTGGAAAGAAGAGTATACGGCAGCGTCAACTTCAGCTTCTTCCGTTAAACGTTTCCGGTTATAGCACCGGCGAGAAGAGACGGACTACACTTTCGGCTGCCTTCCGGTGCCACGGACGCTTTACCCAGTTCTTCAGGAATACCTGTACACAGTCGCGCTGGTCTTGCAGGAAAATCTCACGCATCTGCAACGCCGTCTCTACGTCGTAGACAAATGCATTTACCTCGAAATTGTGCTCAAAGCTGCGGAAATCGATATTAGTAGACCCTACCGTCGACAGTTCATCATCCGAAACCATCAGCTTGGAGTGAAGAAAACCTTTCTTATAGAAATAGACTTTCACACCCGCCTGCAACACATCAGCCAGATAAGAGCACGAAGCCAGATGCGTCAGGCGACTGTCGGCACGCATCGGAATCATCAACCGTACATCTACCCCGGCAAGGGCAGCCGTACGCATAGCCACCAATACCGACTCGGTAGGCAGGAAATAAGGCGTCTGCATGTAGAAATACTTACGTGCTCCCATCAAAGCCATGCAAAGCCCCTGCATGATTTCCCGCCAAGGGCCCACAGGTTCACTCGTCACAATCTGTGCTAAAGCCGATCCCACACAATCTATCTTAGGGAAATAACGCGCCGAAGTTATCAGTGTACGGTCTACAAAATACCAGTCTAGCAGGAAAGCCGTCTGTAAACCGTGTACAGCCTTCCCCTCCAGCAACAGGTGTGTATCGCGCCAAATGCCCCACGCAACACCGCGCATATAGCGCTCGGCCAGATTCATGCCACCTACAAAACCTACGCGCCCGTCGATGACAACAATCTTGCGGTGATTACGATAGTTCACCTTGCTGGTGAACAACGGGAAACGGACTTTCAGGAAACTACGTACCTCAATACCCGCCTCACGCATCTGATCGAAAAAACGGTTGGAAACATGCCAACAGCCTACGTCGTCGTAAAGCACCCTTACTTCGACGCCCGAACGCGCCTTGTCTATCAACACATCACGCACCAGCCGGCCGATAGCATCATCCTCGAAGATATAGAATTCCATGTGAATATGTTGCGTAGCCTTCTGCAACTCGCGCAATAAAGCCTGCAGCATAAAAAGCCCCTCGGTGTACACCAACACCCGATTGCCGTCGAAAGGAAACGCTTGATTGGCATTACGAAACAGCGAAATCAGCCTGCTGTAGTGCAACGGAAGACGACATGAACCTTGCGCCATGTATTCAGCCATCGATTTCTTCATCAGGCGGCTATACAATTTCTTCCCGATAATACGTTCACGCCGCTGGCTGCGTCCGAAAAAGAAATAGAATACCAGGCCCACCACGGGCAAAAACATCAGAATCAGTATCCACGCAATAGTCTTTACCGGATTACGATTGTCGAGCACTATAACGATAATCGTACCGATAATTGCGCCAAAATAAACAATGTCGAATGCTACCGTGGCTATCTGTCCTGCTATAAGGTTCCAGTCAATCATGCAAACAAATATAAAGCTTTTTTCAGAATACTCTTCTTCTTCCAGCAGAAAATGTATTGAAAAAGGACAGCTTCTGCATATTACCGGCAAACGTACTACATAAAAGACACAAGCCTGAGGTGGAAAGTATTCCGCCTCAGGCTTGCATAATAAAACTTATACCTGTTATATTCTAAAAACATTAGAAACGGGGGCGCCCACCACCAAATCCACCAGGACCGTGACCAGGACCAGGGCCAAATCCCATACCGGGACCTCTATCACGACGGGCATTCTTACCTCCGAAGATATTCAGACGATAAATGAAGTGAAGCATGCAATAGCTGTTGACACCATTATAAGTATATACCGAACGTCCACTCGCTGTCAGCGAACGGCTGATATTGCTCTGCTGCTTCAAGATGTCGTACATTTCGAAACTGATAGTAGCAGCACCTTTCAGGAAAGTCTGCGAAAGCTGGGCATTCCAGATAAGCTCGTCACGGTTCATGCTACTGTCAAGATAGCCACGACGGCTTTGGTTAGCTATGTTGGTAGAAAGGGTCATATTCCAAGGTGCAGTCATGGTCGTAGTAGCACCATACGAGAAGTTGTAAGGCTCCTGATTGTTAGTAGGAGTCAACTTGTCCTTTTCGATTGAATAAGCAAAAGAGCCGTTCAAGCCGAATTCAAACCAGTCGTTACGATAAGTACCGGTCAGACGCTCTTGCAAACTCAGGTTAGTAGTTGTATTTTTCTGAGAAACTTCACCTACCGAAAGATAACCCACATTATTATTATAAGACACATTACTAAACGAACCGATATTGAACTTCTTATTCTTCAACGCCGAATTGATACCGAACATACCCATTGCACTCCAGTTACCATTAATATTTTCAGGCTTGGTTACCCAACCACCGGTCTGTTCATTGTAAGTTCTCATACTGCTGATGCTGTTTTGCGTCATCTGGAAGTTGGCATGAGTAAAGATACCCCGCTGACGATCGGGATCATAAGTATTGTAGAACATACGGAAGTTATGACTGAATGAAGGCTTCAAGCCCGGATTACCTTTAGTAATATTCAACGGATTAGAGTCATCGGTTATATCCAACAGGTTCTCCATGCTGGGCTGCGAACTACGTCCGCGGTAAGTGATACGCAACTGGCTTACCTTCGAGAAGCGATAACGGAAGTCGACGCTCGGAGCTACATTGAACACACTACGCGTCGTATCGGTCACATACGAACCTTTTTCATAGGACAACGAAGTGTTTTGTGGCTCGAAATCGGCACCAACACTCAGACGATACTTTTCACGATTGAAGAGCAAACTGGGACTGAATCGATGAGTATAAGTTTCATATTCAGCATACTTACTTTGCTCAGCATCATAACCGTCTTCATAATCACTGGGCAACATATCGCCCATACTCCAGTCGTTGCCCAAATTGAAAGTCTTCTTATCACTCTTACTGTTGCTGTAGCTGAAACGATAGCGGAACTGCAGGAAAGTAGCCTTCCAAAGCGGCTCGCTGTAAGTCAGTTCCAAGCTGTAGTTATATCCATCGGTAGGAGTAGTCATGTAGCGACGGATGATATCTTCGGGCTTGACAGTGCCGTCTTCTCCGGCCTGGAAGTAGCGGGTGTTCGAAGCACTGTACTGATCGCTTTCCGAATCGCTGTAACCAGCTGTTCCGCGGAAAGTAATATTACGTCCGTTCGAACTGAGCCGACGGTTAATTTGCAAGGTGGCATTGGCCGACCGAGAGTTGCCGTCGCTACTGGAAAGATTGTTCGATGTATTGACGCGAATGTCTTGCAACGGATCATTTGTTTCACCATCGAAAGTTTCGCTCGACAAGTCGAGTTTTGACAGTTGAGTGATGTCCAAATAATCGTTCGGATTAGCGATCACCGCATAAGGATCGCTATTGAAGGTTCCGGACATGGAATTCGAAGCACTCCAAGTCTTGCTATAACTGAAGTTGGGACGGAAAATGATGTTTGTTAGTGTGTCAGGCTTCCATTCCAGACGAAAATCTGCATTGATATTCTGATTACTACTCTTATTGAGCGAACGTGAATTGTTGAACGACGAACTTGCCCCACTTGAAAGAAAGTTCTCGGTATATCCGTCGCTGTAAGCGGCATTACCCTTATAGTTGTAACGTACGCTACCTCCCAATTCCAATTTCTCTGTTTCAGTAGCGAAAGTCAGACCGATATTTTTAGAAGCTGTTAAACCGTTGTTCCTACGCCAGCGGGGACCGCCTCCACCGCCCGAGAAACCCTGATCGTTCACGTTATTGGCGCCGGCAATGAAGGTCACCTGCGTATTATCGTTAAAGTAGTTCATCATGGCACGTCCCATATAACGGTCTTCCGTACCACCTGACAGGTCTACATTTCCAAAAGTGCCTTTGTTCATACCCTTCTTCACTGTAAGGTCGAGCACAGTTTCTTCTTCACCGTCATCAATACCGGTTACCCGCGCCAAGTCGGACTGCTTATCGTATGTCTTCAACTTCTCGATCATGTCTACCGGAAGGTTCTTCAAACCAGTTTTCACGTCACCGCCAAAGAACTCTTTTCCGTTCACCATAATCTTCTTCACATCTTTTCCGTTGATTTTCACATTTCCATCTTCGTCAATCTCAGCACCTGGCAACTTTTTAACCAATTCTTCAAGCATGGCTCCTTCGGGCGTACGATAGGCCGACGAGTTGAATGCAACGGTATCCTCAACTACCTGTACTTGGGGAGCTTCGGCCACGACTACAGCTTCGGACAACATCACGGCATCCGACTCTAGCGTTACTGTACCGATGTTTTTCTCGGGAACGGCGGCTGTAAGAATCATGGGAATGAACTTACTCTTATAGCCGATGTAAGAGATACGCAGGGTGTACTTGCCCGGTTTCACCTTGGGCAGCTTAAAGTATCCCTGATTAGAACTTGCGACACCAGCCGCCTGCGCACTGTCGGGCAAAGAAAGTAACTGCACAGTAGCCTGCATAGCCGGTTGCTTGGTATCGTCTTCCATCACACGGCCCGACACGGTAATGCTTCTTGTTTGCGAAAATGCGGTCACAGCTGTTGTCAGCAACAGCACCGCACCAATGATAATTCTTTTCATGTGTCTATTCTTCTTCTAAATGTAAACAATGTCTTTTTTTACACTGCTTCATTTGACAGAATAATAGGCAAAAGGTTTAATGCGTGACACGCTGATTTTCGATTTTATCGACTATTCCGCTTAAATAATCTATCAACTGCCGTTTTTTTTATACCAAATTCCAGGCAAAGCACATTCAGTATCAAAAAGATCAGAAAAGAGGAAGTATCGACCGAAGCAATGTCGCCTTTGGCCACACGGTAGAGCATGCCGCCAAAGATGAAGAGCACAGTCAGAAACATGGCATTGCGTGTAGCCTGGTTGCGCACACGAACAGTTTCTTCTGTTTCGTTCTTTGTCAGGGCGAAGATGATCATCAGACAGCCCATCATCATCAGCAGTTTGGCACACTCCTTGTAAAAGAGCAGGTTAGCATCGGTCACGCGCCCCATCATCAGCATCAGGAAAGGCAGAAACAAGGCAAGGGCAATCACAAAGTAGCCCAACGGGCGACAGAACACGGGCAGCAAAGCTTTCATAGCGTATTTTTGTTTTTAAGTAAGTATAATAGAGTTTTCCGTGGACAAACTTACGCATTTTCTTCGTATTCCGCTCAAAAAATGTCGGGGAAAACCGCTTTTCCCTCTGCAAACCGATGCTTTGTCCACTCAAAAAAGTATCTTTGCCACCTGATATTAGCAATCAACCATTACAAATCAACGTATGAACAAACAAGAAGTTATCCTCTGCGAAGAACTGAACGGCGCACTGACTGGCGCCATCGAAAAATGTCCGCACGACCGACTTTTCATCCTGACCGATGAACATACCCACCGCTTGTGCCTGCCGCTGCTGGCCGACATTAAAGCCCTGAAGGAAGCCACCGAAATCACAATTGGCGCCGAAGACGTGCACAAAACACTGGAAACGCTGGCCTCGGTGTGGCAAGCTCTGAGCCAACAAGGTGCTACCCGCCACTCGCTCCTCATCAATCTGGGCGGAGGCATGGTGACTGACCTCGGCGGTTTTGCTGCTGCCACCTTCAAACGCGGCATCGCCTACATCAACATTCCTACCACACTGCTGGCGATGGTCGATGCCTCGGTAGGCGGAAAAACGGGGATCAACTTCAACGGACTGAAGAACGAAATCGGAGCCTTCGCACCCGCAGCCAGTGTGCTGCTCGAAACAGAGTTTCTACGAAGCCTCGACGCCCACAACTTCTTCTCCGGCTATGCCGAAATGCTGAAGCACGGCCTCATCAGTACCCCGCAACATCTTGACGAATTGTTGGCTTTCGACACCGAATGCCCCGACTACCGCCTGCTGAAGGAGATGGTAGGCCGCTCCGTGCAGGTCAAAGAAGACATCGTAGCCCAAGACCCGCAGGAGCATGGCATCCGCAAAGCCCTCAACCTGGGCCACACCATCGGACACGCTTTCGAAAGCCTGGCCCTGGCCGAGAACCGCCCCGTGCTGCACGGTTACGCCGTGGCGTGGGGACTGGTGTGCGAACTTTACCTGTCTCACCTCAAGACCGGCTTCCCCAAGGAACGCATGCGCCAGGTAGTTCAGTTTGTCCGCCAGAACTACGGTGCTTTCTCCTTCACCTGCAAGCAGTACGACCGCCTCTACGAGTTGATGCTGCACGACAAGAAGAACACCGCAGGCATCATCAACTTTACCCTGCTGAAAGACGTGGGCGACATCTGCCTGAACCAGACTGCCGACAAGGACACCATCTTCGAAACGCTCGACTTCTACCGGGAGTGCATGGGGCTCTGACCCCTGCCATACCCTCTCAGAAGCATGCCTGCACGGCTCGTGAGAGACACTTGTACGGCTCGCGAGAAACACTTGCACGGCTCACGAGAGACACTTGTACGGCTCGCGAGCCGTACTTGTATGGTTCAGAAGGCCCGCAAACAGTCTTTTCCATCCCCTCTTCTGCCCGCGCAGTGTCCCCGACACGTAAGCCAATAAAAAAGTGTTTTCGTAACTCGCTATCAATAAACGAAATAGAAAATAATTCAATAAAAAGTTGCCGAAACGCTTGCCAATTCAAAATAAAGCGCTACCTTTGCATCCGCAATTCGGGGTGTAGCTCAGCCCGGTTAGAGTACGCGTCTGGGGGGCGTGTGGTCGCTGGTTCGAATCCAGTCACCCCGACTGGTAAAAAAGCATTGATAATCTGATGATTGTCGATGCTTTTTTTGTTTTTAGGCATATCGCTGTAGGCGGCGGTTTAATTCGAGGAAAGGGAGATCTGATAAAATGGTGTTCTTTCTTTATATCTAATAATTAACTATTTATATTTGTAAGTACGCAAATAAGTACATATCTTTGCGTACTTACAAAGGAGAATTTATGAGGACAGCCAATTTCACAGATTTAAGAGCCAACCTGAAAAGCTACATTGATGCAGTCATTGATGATTATGATACCGTAGTTATCAATCGCGGGAATGGTAAAGGGGTAGTGATGATTTCTTTGGATGAATATAATTCGCTAAAAGAAACAGAATACCTTATGTCGTCGCCCGATACAATGGAAGCAATACATAAAGGTGAAGAGGATATTAAAAACGGTAATTCTATATCCCAGAATGAAGGTGAAAGCATAGAAGATTTCTTAAAACGGGCAGCATGTACAGAATAACATTGTCAGAACAGGCACGGAAAGAATATCTATACTTCACGCAAAGTGGCAACAAGACTATCTTGAATAAAATTCAAACCTTATTGGAAGATATAGCCGAACACCCTTATACCGGGATAGGAAAACCAGAACCACTTAAATATGAACTGGCTGGAAAATGGTCAAGAAGAATCAATGCCGAGCATAGAATTGTTTACTCCGTGCATGATGATATAATAGAGGTTTATATATTCTCCATGAGATATCATTACACAAAGAAATAGAAACAAGACATATTCCAATTAAAGAAAGAGGGTGTCAAAACCAAGTGATGGTATCTGACTCCCCTCCTTCAGGAAGGAGGGGTGCCCAACGGGCGGGGTGGTAGGTTTTACGACAAGCCGTATATTAATACTTTATGTTTTCACCTACCACCTCCCCCTTCGGGTACTCCTCCTTCGAGAAGGAGGAGAGTTTCAGATACTTTTATTTTGGCACACCCTCTCAAGATTTTATACTGAGCCCAAATACTTTCTTAATAGATTCCCGTTTATTCCCTAACTATGAGAAGAGCATTCTCATAACTGTGAGAAGAGTTTTCTCATACCTATGAGAATGGCTTTCTCACAACTATGAGAAACAGAGAAGACAGAAGGAAAAATATTGCTAACATAGCTGCCAAGGAAAAATCACTCTTTAACTTCTCAATAGCCGAAGCGCGACGTATCCACATCCTTGTGTTCCTTCGCCTTGTAGCCACCGAATTTATAAGTAAACGAAAGGGATAGGAAACGACTGTCCGCGTGCTGGTTTATCTCGAACCGTTGCCCCCTGTCATTCACACGGGCATTGGGTGTCGCACTGTTGAACAGGTCGTTGCCTGTCAGGCGGAGTTCGGCTTTCTGGTCGGCAGAGGTCCATTTCAGTCCGGCCTCGACTTTCCAGACAGAAGACAAATCGTAATTCCCCTGAACGGAAGGACTGACATACAGGCCGTTCAACTCCAAGCTGATGACCGGCTTTGAGGATAGCCGGAAGGTATTGTTCAGCATCACGATTCCTCGCCAAACGCGGTTATCGAAACCGATGGCATGATAATCCTTGCAGGCATCCCTGAGGTAGGAACCGTTCAGCGTGAGGCGGGAGTTCCAAACGTTGCCGACCGTGAACGGAACAATCACCGAAAGACCGAAGCTCTGCTCGTAATCATAATTCACCGTCTGATAAATCATCGTCAGTTCGTCGGGGCTTTGGTAGGCCAACTGGGCAAACAAATCTTTTACATGGGTATAATACAGGCTGAAGAGGTATTTGCTTTTCAGGATGTAGGTCAGGTCGGCAGTATAGTCCGTCGAGGGGCGCAGGCCGGGATTTCCTACAACCTTAGCATAACCGTTGAGGTAACTCGTGGCGTCCTGCATACTCCAATAGTCGGGATAGGCCTTATCTGAAGAGAAAGAAAGCTGGAAGATGTGGGAACTTGACGGGATATAGTTCAACTGCATGGAGGGATAAACAGCCCACTGCTTGTAATCGGCCAGGCGGTAATATTCCCCGGCAGCGGACAGAGAGAGCGACAGACGCTCGCCAAAGGCTTTCTCCAGTCCGGCATAGAAGTTGTAGGTCCGTTCGTCCAGCTTCGTCTCAGAATTCAGAGATGACATGTCCCCTCCTTCCTGAGCGTGATAGAACTGGGAACTTTCGTCGTTGGCAAAAGAAAAGTTGATGCCGTAGTTCAAACTCCAATCCTGGGGCAGGACGTGCGTCTGGCCTGCATAGACATTCCATCGGTTGATGCGCTGACGGCTGTCAGCCGAAAAGTTCTGTTCGTCCTCACCTATCCGATTGCTGAACTCCTGCACACTTGGATAGGAATAACAGGTGTAATCCACGCCAATGTTCATTCCCCAACATGCTGTATAGTAGAGGGTAAAGTTGTGCATCTGCTCGTCTCCTTTCCGGACGTTGGACGATTCCGACAAGGTGCCCTCCGAGTTTTCAACCGTCCGCAGACTGGGAGTAATGGCTGCCGTATAAGCCATATTCAAATGATCGTTCTCGGTTATCCGGTACTCCAAGGAGGTGCGGACGTTGTGAGTCAGCTTTCTTCTCAACCCGGTGTTGTATTGCTCCACATCGTGCACCACGTTGTCCAGCGTATGGTGGGAGATAAAATCGTACCCCGTCCGCCGTTTGGTATAGTCAGCAGCATAAAGTACATCCACCGTCACCTTTCGCCCTCCGAAGGAAAAGTTCATGCGCCCGTTGCCCTGCGCATAGCGAGCTTGCGTAAAGTCGGCTCCGACTTCCCCGCGCAGGAAAGCGTCTTCGGACTTCCGGTCCTTCAGCACCAGGTTGATGACCGCCCCTCGCACCCGATATTTGGCTGGCGCGCTGTACATCACCTCTGCCTTCTCCACATTGCTGACAGGTGTACTCTTCAGCAGACTTACCAGTTGCTCGCTTGACATGGACGAGGGGCGCCCGTTCAGTATCACCGTCACGCTTCCTGCTCCAATCAGGCTCAGGCTTCCGCCCTGCTCCAATACGCCCGGCAGGCGAGTCAAGGCTTCGTAGGCATTGTTTGCCGTCGTCTTTTCGGCCAAGGCTTCCACATCGTAGGTCAAGGCACCGTTCTCCGCTTTCACCAAAGGGCGTTGGGCACTGACCACCACTTCATTCAAGGCATAGGCATCCTGTTCGTCCATGGTCACCGTGCCGACATTGCCCGACGAGTCATAATCCTTCACCACACTCTTATAAAGCAGGTGTTGGAAAATCAAGCGGTATTGCTTCATTTCCCGATGAAAAACGAAACGGCCCAACGAGTCGGTAGTTACGCCATCAACAAATACAGAGTCCGGCGTCTGCATCACTACCGTTGCACCCTCAATCGGACATTGGTCCTTATCCGCCACACTTCCTCTTATCTCTTGCGCAGCCAAGCGAGTGGCTGCCACGATCAAACTTACCGTCAGAATAACAATCTGTTTCATAAAGCATTCATTTATTTTGTTTTCATGCCGCAAAGTAACGGCCTTTACGGCAGAAAGCTGGTTATGGCTTCGTTATGCTTTCCTTATATTATTGTTAGGAAACACCCGATTGTTAAGAGATTGTTATATCTTTGCCGACAAATCAAGACACTTATGCCCGGCAAATACATCAAAATACTCACCTTTCTGAGCCTGATTGTCATCGTAATCATCCAAGGCTCGTGGCTGGTCCACACTTACCGGATGATAGAGGCGGAACTGTTGCAGGTCAGCAACCGTCTGTTCCCGCAGGCCGTTGTAGACGAGGCCAAAACACGTCTTGACCGGCTAAGCGATACCCAAGATGAAGATATCACCCTCAGTTTTTCTACGAATTTCGACTATGAAAGAGAAATCGACCAGACGCTGTTCGAATATCTGACGGTACTCACCAACCATTATGCCGACTCCATTTACCACTCATCCATCTCCTTGCCGCTGGCCGACTCCATCTTTACAGCCCGCCTGGCGCAAGAAGGGTATCAGGCCCAGGTGAAATGCCAACTGGTCGACTCTCTTGGTGCGCCTCTTCAGGAAAAGATTGCTTCTGTCTGGAAACATCCGTTCAAGGTGCTTCAGACTAATCCAGTCTATTTGAACAGGGAACATACACAAGCCGTCCGGGCCACCATCCTGAACCCTTATTGGATTGCCTTCCGGCAGATGGGCGTCCTGCTCGTAGCTACCGCCCTACTGCTGGTATTCGTGGCCGGATGCATCGTCTATCAGATACGCATCATCATTCGCCAAGACCGGATAGCCCGCCTGCGGCAGGACTTCACCTACGCCATGATTCACGACATGAAGACGCCCATCACCACCATCTCCATGACCGGACATACGTTGGAAAGCGGTCTGTTGGATCAGAATCCCGAACTGAAGAAACAGTATTTCTCCATCCTGCACGAAGAGAGTGCCCACCTGCTCGGTCTGTCCGAAAAGATTCTGACCATCGCCAAGCTGGAGCAGTCGCGCCTGAAGTTGGCACAGGAACCGGTCAGCCTGTCTGCCCTGTTCGACGAGCTGACACAGAAATACCGGGTCCAGACCGACAAAGAAGTAACCCTTGAAAACCATTGCCCGGACTCCCTCATGGTAACAGCCGATGCCGAATACCTGAAGGAAGCCCTTAGCAACCTGATAGACAATTCGCTGAAGTATTCCGACGAATGTGTCACCATCCGCCTCTCGGCCGAAGAGCAGAACCGCCACGTCCTCATCCGGGTGTGGGATAACGGCTGGGGCATTCCGCTGAAACAGCAGAAGCACATCTTTGAAAAGTTCGACCGCGGCGGACTGGAATACAAGAAAGAGAAGAAAGTGTCCGGCTTCGGCCTGGGGCTGAACTTTGTCTACAAAGTCATCACGGCCATGGGCGGAAGCGTTTCGGTAAACAGTATAGAAGGCAAGTTCAGTGAATTCACACTGATGCTGCCTGTTCAAGACAAGAAATTATGATACGAGTATTGCTGGTAGAAGACGACAAGAACTTGTGCTTCATCCTGAAGAGCAGCCTGGAGCAGATGATAGGCGGTTACGAAGTAGCCACCGCCCCCAACGGCCGGGAGGGGCTGGAACTGCTGGAGCAGAAGGAGTTCGACGTGATTGTGTCCGACGTAGAGATGCCGGTCATGGACGGCATGACCATGGTGCAGCACATCCGTCAGCGCTATCCCCGGCTGGCCGTCATCTTCATCACGGGACTGACGACGGCACGCGACGTCATCAACGGCTATCAGTCGGGCGCCGACTTCTACATCAAGAAGCCTTTCCTGCCCGAAGAGCTGAATGCCCACATCCAGGCCGTACTAAAGATAAAACAGAGTGCCCCTGCCCCACAGACCGTGGACGTTCCCACAGAAGAAGGATATGCCATCGGCAGTTATCGCTTCCTACCCTTGCAACACCTGCTCTGCCACGGCACGGAGCACCAGGCGTTGACACCCAAAGAAGCAAAAATACTCGAAATGCTCTGCCGCCAAAAAGGACAAGTAGTCCAGCGAGACGACATCCTGACCGCCGTATGGGAAACAGCCGACTTCTACTCTTCGCGCAGCCTGGACGTCTTCATCACCAAGCTCCGCAAGTATCTTTCCCAAGACTCCACCGTCACACTCAAATCGCTGAAAGGTGTTGGTGTCTGCCTGGAAGACTAAGCCTCATCCCCCTTCAACGAAGTACGGCATGAGGGTCACGAAACACTGTGCCAGGAAAACATAAAGAACAGGAACTGTACGCCTCTATTTAGGGCACGTGTAATAGCCTTTGCCCTGAGTCTTCGAGCCGTAGGCAATGGCATGCGTGGGGCAATAATGGTAACAAGCCAGGCAGTTGAGGCACCGACCGTTCCAGACGGGCATGTGTTTGCCCTCACGAAGGGGATGCACAGCCGTCAGCGTAATGTTGCCCACGGGACAGACCTCCGCGCAACGGCCGCAACCGATGCAGGCGTCTGCGTCGGCACGGAACGCCTTGTCCGACGTCATGAAGCGGGCGAACAGCGGATAAATTACGTTGGTTTTCAGTCCCGGCAACGTACCTCTCCAGGTAAAATCGCCCCGCACTCCCGCCTTGATTTGTTCTGCTACCTGTCGGACGGCGGCTGGAGCGGCAGCCAGCTTGCGGTCGCGCACTTCTGTCTTGTCTACATCGAAGCCGGGAAAGAGGACGTACGTATTGGGCATGAAGACTGTGAAGCCGGCATCAGCCCGTAGTCCTGCCCGACTCACCGTTTCACCCCACATGCGGTACAGGCGGCCTGCATCGTCACCACAGGTTGCCAGCAGGCCGACGTAGTTTCGCCCGGGCACATAGCACTGCACGTCCATAGACACCAGCACGCCCGCCAGATACTTGGGAAGTCCCCACGAATGTACGGGGAAGACGAAGAGCAGCGGTTCGCCCTCGGCCAACGTCACCGTCAGCCGTTCTGCTCCCGGCCTCATGTACAGGCCCATATCCATCACCGGCTGACCGCCCAACTCCCGGGCCAGCACAGCCGCCACATAGCGGCTGTTTCCTGTTGCAGAAAAATAGAGTATCATAACGTTTCTATAATAACGACATGCCCCGTTCGTTCATCTACGAGACTTCTGCCGACAAAAATAAGGATTAATTCTTGTAGAAACATATCCAACAAGTTTTAATCCATCTAAATACTTGAACATTTCATTTATTATCGATTACTTTGCAGCCTGAACAATCCTATTTACAACCATTTTTTAACAGAACCCACAATGAAAAAACTGAAAGGAAACCTGTTGATTTTACTTTTAAGTTTAGCCTGCTTCACAAGCCTGTCGGCACAAACCGATGCTGAACGGAAATTCATGGCTTCCGTTGACTCACTGAACACACAGTTTATCAACGCATATACCGAGAAGGACTATCCGGCTGCCGAAGCCCTCTGCCAAAAGGTTATTGACCTCTACGACGCACATGCGTCGCAACTGGCCGAAGGCTATGCTTACGTCAAATACTCCTATTACTATAACATGGCCAGCGTCCAGGCAATACTGGGGAAAAAGCAAGAAGCCGTCAGCAGCCTGCTCAAATCCCTGAACAGCAATAAGATGGAAGTCAGCTACAACAGGGTAGTCAATGATGAGGACCTGAAAGACATTCTGAACGCACCTGAACTACAGCCCGCCCTGCAGCGACTGAAAGAGACCACCGATTACCTCTATATCCTGCAAAATGCGCCGGAATACACCCGCACGCAGCCGGCCGACAGCCTGCCCCGGATTGTCTATGCGCAGGCCGACGAACCCGACTTGAAGCGCGTCCGTAACTATTTCCGTCTGGACAGCGTGGCCGTGGCGGGCGACGAACTGGCCACCATCAAACGTATCCTGACCTATATCCACGACAAGATACGCCACGACGGCGGGAACGGCAATCCGACAGGTGGAAACAACTCCATCAACTTTGCCGAGGCCTGCAAGGACGGCAGCCGGGGCCTGAACTGCCGCGGACTGGCCACGGTGCTGAACGAGTGCTACCTGTCGATGGGTATCCCATCGCGCGTCATCACCTGCATGCCGAAGACGTACATCAGCGACTGCCATGTCATCAACGCCGTTTATTCGTCCACCCTCGGCAAGTGGCTTTGGATAGACCCCACGAACAACGCTTGGGTGACCGACGAACAGGGCAACCTGCTGAGCGTGCAGGAAGTACGTGCACGCCTCAGAAGTGGGCAGCCCGTCCGTGTGAACGAAGAGGCCAACTGGAACAATGAAAAGAAGACTACGACAGAAGACTATCTGTACGAATACATGGCCAAGAACCTGTTTTACCTGGAAAGCTGGACACGCTACGGGTTTAATACGGAAAGCGACTATGAGAATCTCATCAACTACATCTTCCTGCAACCCACCGGCTGCGACAGCAGTCAACGGAATTCGAGGAACCTGTCCGTCAACGACGACCAGTACTTCTGGCAGGCTCCCCGATAAAAAGAAGGCTCAAGTGCCTGTCGCTACAAAGCCTTCAGTGCAGCCTCATAGTCAGGCTCGTCGGAAATCACCTTGACCAGCTGCGTGTAGCGCACCTTGCCGTCCTCGCCTATCACTACGACTGCACGTGCCATCAGCCCTTCCAGCGGACCGTCGGCCAGGCGAAGGCCATAGCCTTCTACAAAATCATGGCTGCGGAACAACGAGAGCGGCACTACGTTTTCCAGCCCCTCGGTGGTGCAGAAGCGTGACTGTGCAAAGGGCAAGTCCATCGACAGACAGAGTACCACGGTGTTCTCCAGTTCCGAAGCGCGGGCGTTGAACTGACGGACGGACATGGCACACGTCGGCGTGTCGAGGCTGGGGAAGATATTCAGTATCACACGTTTCCCGCGATAAGACGACAGGCTGACTTCTTCCAGCGCAGCATTCACCGCCCGAAAGTCGGGTGCCTCCTGACCTACTTCCACCATCGGACCACAGGTATGAGCCTCGAACCCGCGACAAATCACAATTTCTCTTTTTTCTCCCTCCGGATTTCCATTTCTAACTCCGGCTGTAGTATCAACTGGCGTTGAAGCCAATGTAAAAGCTGTTCCCATACTTACGATAAATTGAAAGATATTCATAAAATAGTTTTTTCCTTTATCAACAATCTCACCCGCCATTTGGTTGCATGCCACAAAGGAAATACCTACATTTGCAAAAATAAAAAGCAAGAAACCGTTTCGCCCGTACCCGAAAAAGGAGAACGGAACGTAGTCGAAACTCCCTCGCCCGAAAGGCCGATATACGACGCTTGTACGGCTCGTGAGAGACACTTGTACGGCTCGCGAGAGACACTTGCACGGCTCGCGAGCAACACTTGCACGGCTCACGAGCCATACAAGCATAGTAGAAAAGCCACTCCTGCCCCCTTCATACCATCCCTACAGCTTCCACCAACCCGCCAGCCCCATTTTCCACCACTTTCCACAGTTGGGCAAAAGAAAAATGCATTTTCCCATAAAAATTTTATCACCGTCTATTTATTTGATTTACAATATATTACACGCAGTTTGCGAGTATTTCAAACAAAAAACTTCGAAAAATTTCTTGCGAATGTTTTGGTAATTCAAAAATAGTTTCTACCTTTGCATCCGCAAACGAGAAACAAAGACACTCGCTAAGAGCGGAAACGCTCGACAAAAGGATGGCCCGTTCGTCTATCGGTTAGGACGCAAGATTTTCATTCTTGAAAGGGGGGTTCGATTCCCCCACGGGCTACTAAATAAAAAGATAAACGAATTAAAAAAAGATTAGTCGAGATGGCAAATCATAAATCATCACTGAAAAGAATCAGACAGGAAGAGAAGAGAAGACTTCACAACAGATACTATGGCAAGACCATGAGAAATGCTGTTAGAAAACTTCGCGCAACTACTGACAAAGCAGAGGCTACTGCCATGCTTCCGCTCGTTGCAAAAATGCTGGATAAGTTAGCTAAGAACAACACCATCCACAAAAACAAAGCCAATAACTTGAAGTCGAAGTTGGCTCTCTACATCAACAAGCTGGCTTAAGCTGATTGAGTACAAACAAAAGATACAGAAAGGCGAGATTTTTTAATCTCGCCTTTTTTTGTATCTCAAAGATTTTCACTAACTTTGCTCTGTTATTACAATAAGGAAAATACAATATGACAGAAGAAGAAAAGATAAACGGCGAGAACAACTATTCGGCCAGTAACATCCAAGTCCTCGAAGGCTTGGAAGCCGTACGCAAGCGTCCCGCCATGTACATCGGCGACATCAGCGAAAACGGTCTGCACCACCTCGTCTATGAGGTAGTAGACAACTCCATCGACGAAGCCATGGCCGGCTACTGCGACCACATCGAAGTAACCATCAACGAAGACAACTCCATCACCGTGCAAGACAACGGACGAGGTATCCCCGTCGACTTCCACGAGAAAGAACAGAAATCGGCACTCGAAGTGGTAATGACCGTGCTCCACGCCGGCGGAAAGTTCGATAAAGGTTCCTACAAAGTATCAGGCGGTCTGCACGGCGTCGGCGTATCCTGCGTCAATGCCCTCTCCACGCACATGACCACACAAGTATTCCGCAACGGAAAAATCTATCAGCAGGAATACGAATGCGGAAAGCCCCTCTACCCCGTCAAGGAAGTAGGCACATGCGACCCCGCCTTCACCGGAACCAAACAGACCTTCTGGCCCGACGGAAGTATCTTCACCGTCACCACCTATAAATACTCTACCTTGCAGGCACGTCTGCGCGAACTGGCATACCTCAACGCAGGTATCCGCATCACACTGACCGACCTCCGCGAGAAAGACGAAGACGGCAACCCTATCCGCGAAGTATTCCACTCGGAAGAAGGCGTGAAAGAGTTCGTCCGCTACCTGAACAGCAACAACATACCCCTGTTCAACGACGTCATCTACCTGAACACCGAAAAAGCCGGCGTGCCCATCGAGTGCGCCATCATGTATAACACCGGCTACCGCGAGAACCTCCATTCCTACGTCAACAACATCAACACCAAGGAAGGCGGAACACACGAAGCCGGATTCCGTGCTGCGCTGACCCGTGTACTGAAGAAGTACGGCGAAGAAACCTGCGCCAAGCAGCTCGAAAAAGCCAAAGTGGAAATATCAGGCGAAGACTTCCGCGAAGGACTCATCGCCGTTATCTCCGTCAAAGTGTCTGAGCCCCAGTTCGAGGGACAGACCAAGACCAAGCTGGGCAACAGCGAAGTAAGCGGCGCCGTCAACCAGGCCGTGGGCGAAGCCCTCACTAACTACCTGGAAGAGCATCCCAAGGAAGCCAAACTGATTGTAGATAAAGTGATATTGGCTGCCACCGCCCGTGTGGCTGCCCGCAAGGCACGCGAGTCCGTACAGCGCAAGTCGCCCATGAGTGGCGGCGGAATGCCCGGCAAACTGGCCGACTGCTCCAGCAAGGACCCCGACGAATGCGAACTCTTCCTGGTCGAGGGAGACTCTGCAGGCGGATCGGCCAAGCAAGGCCGCAACCGTACGTTCCAGGCCATCCTGCCCCTGCGCGGTAAAATCCTGAACGTAGAGAAAGCCATGTGGCACAAAGCCTTCGAAAGCGAAGAAGTCAACAACATCATTCAGGCACTGGGCATCCGCTTCGGCGTCGACACGGAAGACAGCAAAAAAGCCAACATCGACAAGCTGCGCTACAAGAAAGTCATCATCATGACTGATGCCGATGTCGATGGTTCGCACATCGACACCCTCATCATGACGCTCTTCTTCCGTTACTTCCCTGAAGTCATCCAGCAAGGCTATCTGTACATTGCTACACCGCCCCTCTACCTCTGCACCAAAGGCAAGGTAAAGGAATACTGCTGGACCGACCAACAGCGCCAACGCTTCATCGACACTTACGGTGGTGGTTCGGAGAACGCCATTCACACCCAACGATACAAAGGTTTGGGTGAGATGAACCCCGAACAGCTGTGGGAGACAACCATGAACCCCGAAAACCGTATGCTGAAGCAGGTGCATCTGGAGAATGCTGCCGAAGCCGACTACACCTTCTCCATGCTGATGGGCGAAGACGTTGGTCCGCGTCGCGAGTTCATCGAAAAGAACGCCACATACGCCAACATCGATGCATAAACAATCGTAATATATTAACCAACCTCACATCTTACAACGAAGAAGCCCCGGAACAACAGGAAACTCCTGCTCGTTCCGGGGCTTTTCCGTTTCTGTCCCTCGGGAACAACTGTCTACCCCCTTTTCCTCCACCCCATTCACACCAACGTAACAACAAAGAGAAAAAAATCATTAAAAAAAGAGAGATTTCCTGAGAAAAAACTCTTAAAGGTTGTTTTATTATCCGAAAAGTATACTTTTGTAACAGATTCATATAAGAATCTTATTTGAAGTAACAAATCGACAGTCGATTTCCGCTTGCGAAAGCGATTGCCGGTTCCTCTCGAAAGCCTACCAAACTCCTCCGGGAGTCTGTATGGCCTATTGTATAACCTTACTAATACGAAAGACAAACCATTAAAAAGAAAAGCCTATGAACATTCAAAGTATCGGCGAAAGCGCAGGCATCATCTGGAACCTGCTTCAAAGCGAAAGCCGGAAGTGGGACTACCAGGAAATCAAACAGGCAACCGGCCTGTCGGACCGAATCATCAATGCCGCCATCGGCTGGCTGGCACGCGAAGGAAAACTTTCTATCGAGGAAACCAAAGTAGGAAGAAGAAACGTATTATACATCGAACTAAATTATTATATCGGCTAAATTATGGATAAATACACTATCGGAAACAATGCAGGCATCGTCTGGACCTTGCTGAACGACGGCAAACGTTGGAAATACGAAGACCTGAAAGTCGCATCGGCACTATCGGACAGAGACCTGAACGCAGCTATCGGCTGGCTGGCACGAGAAGACAAAATCTACTTCGAGACAGATAGCAACAACGCGGAATACCTATATCTTTCTGTCAACATCTATTATTAAAAAGACAGTAGGAGCAACATCTACACATAAGCTCCCGCCCGGAACAGCCATCGGCCAACCGGACGGGAGCTTATACTTTTCGCCGCAATCAGTCTTTCTCCAGATAGTTCCAGACCATCGCACTGAAGGCTGCACCCACAAAAGGCGCAATAATAAAGAGCCATAGCTGCGACAACGCTGCTCCACCCTCGAACAAAGCTGGACCGATGCTACGTGCTGGATTGACCGACGTACCCGTGATGGGGATACAGACAATGTGTACCAGCACCAGCGTCAGACCGATGGCCAGTCCAGCCAACTGTCCGGCACCTTTTTTAGGGTCGGTCGAACCCAAGACAACCAGAACAAAGATAAACGTAAACACCGCCTCGGCCACGAAGGCTTGCACCGTCTCGCCAGCGTCGAAGCTGTTGGCACCCGTTGCCGTAGGGCCGTCGTGCGCACCGGTCGTGATAAGCGCATAAAGTACCGCCGACCCGATAACGGCTCCAATCACCTGAAACACCATGTACATAGCGGCCTCTTTGCCCTTCATGCGTCCCGAAAGGAAAACGCCCAGCGTAATGGCCGGATTGATATGGCAACCCGAAATGCCTCCAATAGCATAAGCCATGGCCACAACCGACAGTCCGAAGGCCAAAGCTACTCCAATAGTTCCTACACCGGCGCCTACCGTATCGGCCACGCTGCCGGCAAAAACAGCACTACCACATCCCATGAGGACGAGCACCATCGTCCCCACCATTTCTGCAATGTACTTTTTCATAAGCATATAAGATTGGTTGTCCAACAATTATACGCTTTTTTTCCGAGAAAAACAAGTCTTGGGGAGAGAAATCGAGGAAAAGCTCCCTTTGCTCATACCCATCTCCGCCCGATCCGGCAAAATGTCAACGCCTGTTTCCTGCAGAAAATACAAAGAAAAAGAGGGGCATCAGAGCACACTTGTACGGCTCATGAGAGACACTTGCACGGCTCACGAGAGACACTTGTACGGCTCGCGAGAGACACTTGCACGGCTCACGAGCAACATTTGCACGGCTCACGAGCAACATTTGCACGGCTCGCGAGCAATATTAACCACTATTCAGAAGTTGAAATGCTATTCAGATAGCAAACGCCATCCTGCCTGCAGTCACCGCCCACGATCGTAACGCTGCGCGGCAATCAGTATATAAAATGCTCCCAGCATGGGTATCAACACGACACTTAGCAGCAAGGCTATCTGCCCTCGCATGCCAGCCAACACCAGCAAGTAATGACACAGAACGAGGAGTACCCCGATCATGCAGAACACACGACACATGAAAGTCCTCAACCCTTCGACATCGACCTTCTTCTGCCGCTCGGGCGACATTGTATTGTAACCCGCTATCAGCTTCGGGTTCTTCCGTACAAGCAACCCTAAGACAATAAACAGGGCGGCAAAAAGCCAGACGAGATAAGCTTCCATAACCTTCTATCATTTATACATATCGATATCCACTACCCAGCAATCATCCACATACATCTTTGTTCCAGCATAACTATGTATTTCAAATACAAAATAATCTGCTATAGCAGGAACTTCGATCGTGTAATCAAACAGTTGCCACTCTCCATATTCAAGAGGAAAAGAAGAGAGTCCGTACCCGCCTCCTCGTATAACTCCCCATGTAGCATCGTCATAAAAAGAGGCCAACACATCATTCGGAATATTATTGGTTCCGCCTTCACGGAAATAGCAATACATTCGCGGTTTAGTACCCGTACATTCCGGTTCTATGTAATAATGAAAACGCAAACGAAGAAGATGCCCGGAGGTCACCTTCACTTTTTGACTCAATGCTGCCGTAATTCCCTTAGCTGGTGAAAGCATACAGACCGCATACGACCCTTCATAGACAACATCTCTTTCCTTTATTATACAATCTTTATTACGCAAAGACCATCCCGACAAATAAGTATTCCCCATAGGAAGAGTAGTCCATTCCTCACAATTTCCATTTGTTAACAAATTCATTATGGGCTTCAATTCCAGTTCTTCCAATTTATCCAAATCGGAAGGAGAATCATTGCCTTCTTTACACGAAGCAAATAAAAGGCAAACAATCAGTAATAGATTTAAGTACAGACAACGCATATAATTCTAACTACCCGTTCACAATTTTACAGCATCCCCTGCTTCTCCAGCTCCTCGGCTGCAATCTCCAGTTCCTTGTACCAGTCTTCGCCGAACTTGCGGATAAGGGGTTTACGCAAGAATTTATAGACGGGCACGTTCTCTTTGCGACCCAGGAGGACAGCCGCTTTGCAAACGTCCCAACGATGGTAGTTCACCGCCTTGTAGGGACCGTAATCGCCTACGCGGATGGGGTACAGATGACAGGAAACGGGCTTGTAGAAGTCAGTCTTACCAGCACGGAACGCTTTCTCGATGGCACAATAACAACAGCCGCGCTCGTCGTAGCAAGTGAAGACACAATCTTTGTTGTTGACGATGGAGGTCACCAGATCGCCCTCGCAATCGGTATAGACTACCCCCTGACGGTCGATAACGGCACGCGCCTCGGGGCTCAGTTCGTCCCAGATGACGGGAAGCACTTCTTCCAGCTTTTCCACTTCGTCCAGCTCAACGGGCGCTCCCGCATCGCCTTCAATACAACACTGCCCCTTGCAGGCATCCAGATCGCAAAGAAACTTCTCGCGAAACACATCGAAACTCACTACTACGTCGCCTATCTGTACCATCCTTGTTTTGTTTTTATGAATATCCGCTTATTTGCCCATGCTCATCAGCTTGCCGAACAGCTGGAACATGCGCGTCACACTTTCTTTGTCGGGCACGGGAATCTCGATGGAAGTCCGTCCCGTCTCCTTGTCTTCCTTCACCAACGTATCCACCAGTTCGGCGGTCTTCTCGGGCGAGGCGAGCGCGTCGGCCAGCTGCGTGAAGAACGACACGCCCTGCATGACCAGCTCCTGCGGGCTTTCCGCCCGCCGTGCTTTCCGGCGTCCGCCGTCGATGCTGTCTGCCCCGTCCGCTTCGGACTGCCCGGCAGAAGCCGGCTCCTCCGCCGAAGGCATGGAAGCAGCCGTCGGCTCTCCTACGTCTGCCGGTTCGTTGTCGTCCTCAAAGGAGATGACAAACTGACCGTCGTCTGTCCCGGTTCCGGTTTCGGAGGCCGCAACGGCCAAAGGCTCTTCCGCTTCTTCCTCGACAGGAACCGGAGTCGTTTCCGGCTGCGCCGCTCCATCGTCCTGCGCTGCAGCAGGCTCCAGCACCACTTCCTCCACGGTCTCCATCAGCTTGTTGAACTTGCTTTCCTCGAAGAAGACCGAGTCTTCGCCACCGTCCAGGATGCCTCCGGCCACGTTGGACTTGAATTTCAGCGTGGAGAGCATCCGCTCCTCGATGGTGTTCTCGGCCACAAAATTGATGACCTGCACACGGCGCTGCTGCCCGATGCGGTAGATGCGGGCAATGCGCTGCTCCAACACGGCCGGGTTCCAGGGCAGGTCCAGATTGACAATGACGGAAGCCACCTGGAGGTTCAGGCCCGTGCTGCCCGCATCGGTGGAAACAAACACCCGGCAGTCGGGATTGTCGGTAAACTCATCCATCAGTTCCTTGCGCTTGGCCGAAGGCACGGAACCGTTCAGGTTGGCGTAGCAGATGGAGCGCTTTTCCAGTTCCTGACAGATGACGCGCGTCATCCGCTCCCACTGGCTGAAGACCACCATCTTCTCCTCGCCGTTCTCCACCATCTCCTCCACAATCTGCATCAGCTCGTCCACCTTGGTGTCGTGGCGGGTACGCTGGTCCAGGATGAAGGTGCTGTCGCAGACCATGCGCATCTGGTTCAGGAGCAGGAGCAGCCTGTTGCGGTCCTTCTCGCTCAGGAAGTGCAACCGGCGCCATTTCGTCACAATCTGCCCCACCACGTACTGGTATTCGCTGTGCAGCACGCGCTGCTCCTTGGTCATGCCGACATAGAGAATCTTGTCCGTCCGCCCCGGAAGCTGAAGCGCCACATCGCGCTTGCGGCGGCGCAGCAGTATGCCCTCCAGCAGCCGCCCCACCACGTTCAGGTTCTTGTAGCCCGTCACCTTGCCGTCGGCATCGGTCACGGTGGTGAAGTCCGTAAAGCGGTAGTAAGGGCCCAGACGGTACTGGTCCACGAACTGGACAATGGAGTAAAGTTCCTGCAACTTGTTCTCCAGCGGCGTGCCCGAGAGCACCACCGTATAGTCCGACTCGATGCGCCGTGCCGCCTTGGCTATCTGCGTGTTCCAGTTCTTCAGGCGCTGCGCCTCGTCCATAATCAGCAGGTCGGTCTGCAGTGAGCCCAGCACCTTGACGTCGTTACAGGCACTGTTGTAGGAGATAATCTTGTAAGGTTCCTCGGCCTCATACTGCTTCCGCCGCTGAAGGTGCCCACCCTCGATGACGTGCGCCTTCGCACCCGTGAAGCGTTCAATCTCCTTCTTCCACTGATACTTGAGCGAAGTGGGGCACAAAATCAAAACGGAAGCAACCATCTTCTCCCGTCTGAGCAGTTCCGCCGTACCGATGGCCTGAATGGTCTTTCCCAAGCCCATTTCGTCGGCAATGATGCACTTCCCCGCACGGACGGCAAAACGGATGCCCTCGCGCTGATAGGGATAGAGGGGAACGGTGAGCAGATGGTTCAGTTCATCGTCGCTGCACTGCTCGTCCACCAGCTTCTCCCGCCGGCGGCTGTCTCGGATGTCGAGGATGTACTGATAGACATCGGGATAGCAACGAAACGTGTCGCTGAGTTTCCGTGCCCTCGAAAGGAAAGTGGAAAAAGAATAAATGCAATCGGGACGCAACACATTGTCCTCACTGAAATATTCGGCAGCCAGGCGCTTGAAGTCGTCCCGCTTCTCGCTGCCGATGCGGATGCAGACTTTCCGTCCCTGCACGTAAGAAAGGTAAACTGCCGTATAAGGAGGCAATGAGGTATCGGGACGCAGTTTGTTCTCATCCAGCCAAAGCTTCACGGCCTCAATATGCTTGCAGGTACCCAGCTGGTTGGACTTGAAGTCCATGCACGAACAATAGTTCCAGGGACTGCCCTCTCCGCGATAGATAATCTTGTAGAGCCGGTGGGACAGCGGACTGAACAAGCGGTAGCAGCCGCTTTCGTCGGTGTCGGTCTCCTGACTAATGCCGAAGTTTTCCTTCTTTGCGGCCTGTTGTCTCAGCAATATCTGCCACTGCTCCAGCGTCATGCCGGGCGGGCATACGAGGTTGGACAGCCGAGTCGTCTTCGCCGTCTGTCCGCCGCTCTCTTTTCCGGTAGTTTTGTTCCCTTTCTTTGTCATGGTACGGTCTTTTGTGAGCAGGCTTTTGCCTGCAAAAAAAGCAGGCGGAGAGTCTCTGTCCCGTCAGTTTCCCTCTGCCTGCCCTCTTATGTCGTTTCCTTATTGGTTATCAGATTACTTAATCAGGTCCTTACCCGTCATCTCAGCCGGCTGAGGCATGCCGAGGATGTGGAGGATAGACGGAGCTACGTCGGCCAGTACACCATTCTCTACCTTGGCATCCTTGTTGTCCGTTACGTATACGAACGGAACCGGGTTCAGCGAGTGGGCTGTGTTGGGTGTACCGTCGGCATTCAGTGCGTGATCGGCATTACCGTGGTCGGCAATGATGATGACTTCGTAGCCGTTGGCTTTGGCTGCCTCAACAGTGTCGCGAACGCAGTTGTCGATGGCTACAACAGCCTTTTCGATGGCTTCGTAAACGCCCGTGTGGCCCACCATATCGCCGTTGGCGTAGTTCACCACGATGAAGTCGTACTTCTGTGTACCGATAGCCTCTACCAGTTTGTCCTTCACTTCGTAAGCGCTCATTTCAGGCTTCAGGTCGTAAGTGGCAACCTTGGGCGAAGGAACGAGGATGCGGTCTTCGTTGGCATACGGAGTTTCGCGGCCACCGTTGAAGAAGAAGGTTACGTGGGCATACTTCTCGGTCTCGGCAATGTGCAGCTGCGTCTTGCCGTTGTTGGCCAGATATTCGCCCAGCGTGTTCTGTACGTTCTCCTTGTCGAAGAGGATGTGCACACCTTTGAACGATGCATCGTACGGTGTCATACAGTAGTATTGCAGACCGGGGATGGTGTGCATGCCCTGTTCCGGCATATCCTGCTGGGTCAGTACGATGGTCAGCTCTTTGGCACGGTCGTTGCGGTAGTTGAAGAAGATCACTACGTCGCCTTCCTTGATGGTGCCATCGAAAGCGCCGTTTACGATAGGCTTGATGAATTCGTCAGTTACACCTTCGTCGTAAGACTCCTGCATGGCTTGTACCATGTCGGTAGCTACACGGCCCTGTCCGTTAACAAGCAGGTCGTATGCTTCTTTCACACGTTCCCAGCGTTTGTCGCGGTCCATAGCGTAGAAACGGCCCACGATGCTGGCAATGCGGCCGGCCGACTGTGCGCAGTGAGCAGTCAGTTGTTCGATGAAGCCCTTACCGCTCTTCGGGTCGGTATCACGACCGTCCATGAAGCAGTGGATGAAGGTAGTGTCCTGCAAACCGTATTCCTTGGCAATGTCGCAGAGCTTGAACAGGTGATCGAACGAAGAGTGAACACCGCCGTTCGAAGTCAGTCCCATGAAGTGGATGTTCTTGCCATGCTCCTTGGCATACGTGAAGGCAGAAACAATTTCCTTGTTCTGCAGGATGCTGTTGTCGGCGCAGGCACGGTTGATCTTCACGAGGTCCTGATAAACGATGCGTCCGGCACCGATGTTCAGGTGACCTACTTCAGAGTTACCCATCTGACCGTCGGGCAAACCTACGTTCTCGCCGCTCGCCTGGAGCTGTGAGTGCGGATAGTTGGCCAGCAGACTGTCCCAGTAAGGAGTGGGAGTGTTGAAGATCACGTCGTCCTTCTGATGGTCGCCACAACCCCAACCATCGAGAATCATTAAAAGAGCTTTCTTTGACATAATGCTTAATGTATTTAAAGTTTAAATCAATCTTATTTCTTTTCCGGCCGCAAAGTTACAAAAAAAGATGCGTATGTAAAGGATTAATCTATGTTAAGTTAACACCCTTTTCGACGGTTATCTGAAAAGAATCCTTACCTTTGGACATGAGAGAGTATCTCAAGATGATTCACATAACACTGAAAACAACATGAAAAACATTTTCTTCTGCCTCCTGCTCCTGCTATCAGGACTGCTGACGGCACAAACCATCGAGAACCCCACGTTCAAGGCACGCAACGGCAGCATCCGCAACATCACCCGCATCGAGCGTACCCCTGAGTACACTAAAGTCTATATTCACGCCATTTTCCGTCCGCACTGGTGGATTATGGAAGACGGAGAAAACTATCTGGAAGATGCCGCCACCGGCAAACGCTACGCACAAACGGGCGCCGAAGGCATCGAGCTGAAAAAAGAAACCTTCATGCCCGATTCGGGCGAAATGGACTTCGTACTGCTGTTTGAACCCCTGCCCAAGGAAACACAGACCATCCACATGATTGACCCTAACGGCAACGAAAGCAATACTTACGACATCTCGTTAGTGCCCACAAACCCCAAGCAGCCATCGCCCCTGAAACAGGTGGAAGGCAACTGGTTTGCCGACGACGCGCAAGGCCGCTGGACGTATGGCGTCCACGACTCGCTCGTCATCCTGAACAACCGGTTGTACGATCTGACCGACTGCCGCAAGAAAGGGAAGCGCATCGTGCTGACTGCCCGCAGCCGCACAAACGGCTCTACCGCCACCCTGCAACTGACACCACGCAAGGACGGCTCCTGCCTCATTGCCCTCGACGGTGACGAAGCGCATCGCTACGTGCGTACCCATTCTGAGGCGGTTGCCGCCGAAACCGACAACGGTTATGGCGAAGACTTTTTCCGCCGCGATAGCGTCTGCCTGCAAGGCTATCTGAACGGATACGACCCGCGACTGGGCTTTGACAGCGGCATTCTCTATCTGAAAGACGAAATCACCCGGCAGGACTATCCCACCGTGGTGCCCATCAACCCCGACGGCAGCTTCCAATGTTCCTTCCTCCTGCGACATCCCGTCTGCGAAAACCTGATAATTAGAAATATAGATATACCTTTCTATGTCGAACCGGGCGACACCGTCACCCTCTACATAGACTGGGAAGACGTCATGGCCCGCAGCCGCGCACGCGATATGAACTACCCCCTCTCCCACACCGCCTATATAGGCAAGAGACCCGATCTGTCGTACTTAGCCACGACACTGAACAAATACTTCCAGTATCCTTACAACCAATTGTCCGAAGCACAGAAGACGCTGACGCCCGCCCAGTTCCAGGAACGGCTGAAACCCGTCATCGACCAATGGCAACAGCAGGCCGACTCGCTCTCCCGCCTTTACGCCCCCTCGCAGAAAGCCGTGTCGCTGATACGCAACCAGAAAGCTACACAGACAGGGATGACTTACTTCGATTTCCAAATGGACCGCAGCTACTATGCACAGCAAGACACTACCAATCAGATACTGAAAGTGCAACCCGACGCCTCTTACTACGATTTTCTGAAGGAAATGCCTCTGAACGAGCAGTCGGTATTAGTCAATTACGGCACAAACTTTTTTATCAACCGCTTCGAATTCATGAGTCCGCTTTCCATTCCCCTTCAGGAGCAGATAAACATACAGAACGATGAAGCCTTTCAGGCTCTGCCCTCAGAGGAAAGACAGCTGAGACTTCAGCTGAGATTCTCTGAGAAAAAAGACAGCATCGTCAACAGCTTGTGCGCCACCCCCTCCCCATTGCTTTGGCAAATAGCCCGTGTGCGTAGCCTGCACTTCATGTTATCTGATGTATTGAAACAGCGTCAGTATGCCGAAGCCTTCCTTACCCAGCTGGAAAAAACCGTCACTCATCCTTATCTGCGAGCCACGGCCCGCGAAATGTTGGAAGAACGGTTCCCCGACACCCCAACGACGTCGTACCAACTGCCCGAAGGGAAAGCCACCGACATCTTCCGCCGCATCATCGCGCCCCATGCGGGCAAGGTGCTGTTCGTTGACTTCTGGGCAACCACCTGCGGTCCCTGCCGGGCAGGCATAAAGGCCACGGCCAAGCTGCGCGAGCAATACCGCAACCATCCCGAATTCCAGTTCGTTTACATCACCAGTGAAGCCGAATCGCCCCTGAAAGACTATACGGAATACGTGGAGAAGAACCTGAAAGGCGAAGCCAGCTACCGCTTGGGGGACACGGACTACAAGTACCTGCGCCAACTCTTCCGCTTCAACGGCATTCCGCATTACGTCGTGGTGGAAAAGGACGGCAGCATTTGCACCGAAAACGTCGAAGCCTACAACCTGGCCTCCTTCCTGCAACTACGCTTCGGCACGGAACAGAAGAAGACAGAATAACGCACTGAATATCATGATAATGCAAGGGGATGTGTCAAATTAAGGAATTGCTTTCCTTTAGGCACGGATTACACGGAATTTCGCGGATGATTATTCTTCTTTCT